>ERZ777003.120-NODE-120-length-157666-cov-12.878429_pt1 | contig 157666 bp, 133 predicted proteins | sample MGYA00374956_ERZ777003 | MGnify/ENA primary metagenome ERZ777003 (study PRJEB29302, sample SAMN06268252) | bioreactor metagenome | isolation source: Joint BioEnergy Institute, California, USA | place: USA:Joint BioEnergy Institute, California, USA | collected... | reverse complement strand
GCATTGGAGGGTGGCATTCCCCCGCCAGCGAAAGCAGGCGGTCCCCTGCCGCAATCTTTATGGATGGACGGCATTGTTGTTCGGCGATTGGCCGATTGGAGGAGCATCGGTTTGTGCGCTGTAGATGTGGGCGATGACCTGTTCGAGCGGCGGGTCTTCGATGGCGATATCGGCTACCGAGCCGATCTGCAGTACCGCCGTCATCACAGCTTCGATAGGCACAACGCTTGTGTTGATCTCGAGTTTGAGGGCGTAATCGGTGCTCTTCAGCACGGTGACGCCCGGCATTGTGATGCCCTGGTGCGGCGCGTGAAACTTGACGCTCAACACCTTCGCGCCCAGGTACTGCCGTCGCATCGCCGAGACTTTATCGTCGAGCACCACCCGCCCGTGGTTGATCACCACCACGCGCTTGGCGACGCCCTCGATATCGCCAGCATCGTGGCTGGTCAGGAACACCGTCAATCCTTCTTGCTGGTTCCATTCGCGGATGAGATCGCGCAATTCTTGCCGTGCGATCACGTCGAGGCCGATGGTTGGCTCATCGAGAAACAGCACGCGGGGTGTATGCAGCAGACTCGCGGCGATCTCGGCGCGCATGCGCTGCCCAAGCGAGAGCTTGCGCACTTGTGTATCGAGGAAGCTGCCGAGCCCAAAACGCTCGATCAGCAGATCGCGGCGCTGTTTGTAGCGATCGCGAGGCAGGTTGTAGATACGGGCGAGCAACTCGAACGTATCGCGGGGCGGTAGGTGATACCAGAGCTGCGAGCGCTGGCCGAACACCGCGCCGATCTGATGCGCCAACGTGCGTCGATCGCGCCACGGCACCAAGCCAAGCACACGGGCGTGGCCCGAGGTGGGGTGCAGGATGCCCGTCAGCATCTTGATAGTGGTCGATTTGCCTGCACCGTTTGGCCCAATGAACGCGACTGCTTGTCCCGCTGGGATGCGTAGGTCGATTCCTGCAACTGCAACAACTTCACGTTTGGTTCGCCGAAAAAAGCTGCCACTGCTGACCGTGAACGTTTTTTGCAATTGTTCGATTTCGACAATAGCTTCCATATGCTGCATCACCTACACTATCGCGGAATGCTAATCGGTCGACGGTGGCTCGCTTGTTGTTTGTCGGAAGCTGAACGTCCTCTATGCCATGCTACATAGAAGCATGGTTAGCGAAGAGATTAGAGACGAGGGATTGCGAGGCCGCGAGCTTCTATCAAACGCCCGTCTCTAATCTCGACGTAATATGCATTATAGCGCGATTGGGCCTTCACAAATCAGCCCAATGGGTTGATCTGCCAGGCGGGTGAGCACAATGACCAAAGATCGCGCTCCTTTTCCCGAAAGTTGTCGCGCTAATTGGTCGGTATCAAGCGGAGAACCGCGCTTTTTCACGGTGACGGGCCCCGCGTCGAGCGCGGCTAATTTGGCTCGCAAATGTTTGAGATTGAACGGCATCCATTCCAAAATGCGCCAGCAACGGGCGAACGGCGTGGCGATCGCCTGATCTGCGGTGAGATAGGCGATCTGCGGATCGAGTTGTGCTGCGCCGAGCTCGTGCGCTAGCGTGCCGATCAGATGGGCGCGGATGACGGCGGGGTCCGGCTCGTAGAGGTAGGCGCTTGGCTCGTGCTGAGGTGGTGTGGGTTGTGCGCTGCCCTGTGGCCAAAACATGGTCTGCGGGGCGCGGTTGGCCGAGAGCAGAGTGGCGCGGCGGCCCGGCTGCGCCAACGGCCCGTACCAGAGCATCGCTTCCTTGAGCTCGCCATCCACCGAGATAAACTCGACTTCGTCAACGTGATGCGCTGCGAGTTCGTCGTCCTGCACGCCTGGGGCCACCTTCACGCCGATCGCGGATGTGTGGGTGCGCCAACGGGCGACCAACGACATCGGCGGCTCGTAATCGGCCAAACTGAACAGGCGCCGACCGCTGCTCCGGCGGGCTGGGTCGAAGAAGATCGCATCGGCTTCTGGAGGCTCTTGCTGCGTCAGATCGGCCTCGATGGGCGTAATGCGATGGCGCAACCCGCTCGCCTCCGCGTTGGCGGCCACCATGGCCAGGCGCAGTGGGTCGCGGTCCACCGCAGTAACCTCTGCAACCTCAGCGAGCGCCAACGTATCGCCGCCGACGCCGCAGCACAGATCGGCGATGCGGCGACATGCGCGGTAGCGCTGCGCACGGTACTGCGCGATCGTCGCCCCCGAGGCTTGTTCGAGTGCCTCGCGGGTGTAGTAGAGCGCCGCTGCGTTTGGAAACTTGGCGGTGGCCCGCACGCGCAGCCAGGCCAGTTCATACGCGGCAGCGGCCTGCTCGGCGGTGGCGTGTCGGCGCAGCCGCTCTAGCGTGCGGAGCCGGGCCTTGTCGCTGAGGTCGCTCGCCATCACTTCGGCTAACAGGGCCTGGCCACGCTCGCTCAGTATCCATTGAAAAGTTGCGAGATCCATCAGGATTTAGCCGATCGCGAAGCTCGCTTGGCCGTACAGAAGCGTTCGCTGGGTGGGAGTCGCATCGCCGCCGAGGCGCATATGCCGGAGCATCCGTTGGGGGCTGAACCCGTAGCGCATCAGCAACGTGCTACCGCTGCGGTTGAGAGCGGGCAACAGTACTTGCGGCGCGCCCACAAACGGCAACGTGAGCGCTGCGGCCAACAACTGTTCGGCGCTGCTTGGGTCGCTCGCGACCCACGGGCCGATCCGCGAATCTTGGGCGATCAGATAGCCTGTGATGTTGCCTGCCAAGTCGCGGGATACGAAAGCGCGCTCGCTGAAATCGGCAAAATAGGTGGCGATCACGTTGCTGCGGTTGCCGCCGAAGATCGGAGCATCGTAGGCGGCAAGTTTCGCCAGGTCGTCCTGGGTCATTGGCTTGACCAATTCCGATGGACGTGGACGCAGGGCACAATCATCTTGGTTATATATAACGACTTTATCTTCATCGGCAAAATCAAGTTTTTCGTAGAGTTTCTCGCCCGCCTGGCTCGCATCCAACAATGTCATTTTGATGCCTTGATCCGCATTCCAAGCCAGCAAATGCCGCATCACCTCCGAGGCGATGCCCCGATGCTGAAAGCGTGGGTGCACTGCCATGAGGCCGATGTAAGCGAATGAACCGAAGTTCGTGGAACCACCCATTCCGGCAGGTTCGTCGTGATAGAGGGCTAAGACCCAATGATTTGGGACTAACCGTAAGTAGCGCTGTAGTTCAGGAAGACGGCTCGTAGGCGATCCGTAGGCTGGTACCATAATCGCATCGGCCACTTCTAGATCGGCCTCCTCAAGTAATCGGATGGTGATACTCATTGTGGATCTCCTACAGCATATGTACAATGGCCGAGCATTCGGCCAACTGATAAAATATATTCTCGTATTATACTGGTAGCGACGCTGCTTGAGAAAACAGAGTGGAGAAGAGAGGATACAGTGATCGCTTTTGATGATGTGCAAGCCGCACAACAGTTGATCGCAGGGCGGGTGCATCGCACGCCGCTGGTGGCAAGCAGTGCTCTGAGCAAGCGGGTCGGTGCGCCGCTCTATCTGAAACTTGAGTGTTGGCAGAAAACCGGTTCGTTCAAGCCGCGAGGTGTGCTTACGAAGATCGCCTCACTGAGCGAGCAACAGCGTGCCAAGGGCTTGATCACGGCATCGGCGGGCAACCACGCGCAGGCGCTGGCGTGGGCCGCGCAGGCCGAAGGTTTGCACTGCACGGTGGTGATGCCCCAAACGGCCCCTGCCGCCAAGGTGGCAGCCACGCGCGACTACGGCGCCTCGATCGTGTTCGAGCCATCGACGCTGACGGTGTTCGAGCGGGCAGATACGTTGGTGAAGGAACACGGCTACACATTTGTGCCGCCGTTCGACGATGCGGCGATCGTGGCGGGTCAAGGCACCGTGGGCCTGGAGATCCTGGAGGATCTGCCGGATGTGGGCACGTTGGTCGTGCCGATCGGCGGCGGCGGGCTGATCGCGGGCATCGCGGCGGCGGTGAAGCAGCGTTGGCCCAAGGTGCGCATTGTGGGCGTCGAGCCGACGGGTGCCGCTGCGATGTGGCGCAGTCGCAGCCTTGGCAAACCGACCCGCTTGGAGCAGGTCTCCACCATCGCCGATGGCTTATCCGCGCCGTTCGTGGGCGAGTTGCCTTTCGATATCATTCAGCAGTATGTTGATGATCTGGCGCTGGTGAGCGACAGCGATATTAGCGCAGCGATGACATTGATCCTCGAACGCTGCAAGGTGCTTGTGGAGCCTGCGGGTGCCGCGCCTTTGGCGGCCCTGCTCAGCGGTGCAGCCCAGATCAAGCCCGGCGAGCCTGTCGTGATCGTGGCCTCGGGTGGTAACATCGACGCCGCGCGCTTATCCAAACTGTTGGCCGAACCCAACGGCTCCTAGCGAATCGCTGGCGAACTTGTACACTTGTGCTATACTACCGCATCGGTCAGTTGGCAGAGTACAAGGAACATCGCATATGGCTGGGTTCGGCTCCTCTTTGGGTGCGTTGATTGGCGTGGGTGAGGCCACCTTCGCCCGTCGGCTGCGGGTCGCCACCACGCCAGTGATCGCCCTGTTTCGCCTGCACACCTGCGAAGCGAGCCGAGCGCTGCTCCCCACTATCTCCCGCTTGGCCGAGCAGTACCAAGGTCAACTGACGGTCCTGAACATCGATATCGAGCGCTCCCCGAACCTCGCCGAGCAGTTTGGCATCCGCGCCACGCCGACGCTGGTGGTGCTGCACGAGTGCGAGGAGGTAACGCGCATGGTCGGCTTCGCGCCCGAACCGCTGCTGCGCCTGCTGTTCGAGCAGGTGGCGCAAAACGCGCTGGAGCCGGGCCGGATCTGGAGCCCTGTCGAACAGGTGTACGAGGATGCGGTGCTGCTGCCGTTGTTGGCCGCTTGGGGTTGGCAGTATCAGCGCCAAGTCGTTTGCCGCGTGAAGAAGGGCGAGCAGACCAGCCTCGGTCGTATTGATGTGTTGGCCTATGCCACCGAGCCGAATCGCCCCCAAACGCTCTTTGAGGCTAAGCGCCACCTTGCTAATCGCGAGGCGCTACAGCAAGCCGCCAACCAAGCCCTTGGTTATGCCCTAGCGCTGGATCTCACTGCTTTCTTCGTTGCCGCACCGATGGGCCTCTGGTTGTATCGCCGCGATGCTGAGCGAGCGCAGTTGGTGCAGCGTTTTTCGAGCCTCGAAGTGACACTTCAGCCCGCACTGATCCGGCAGAGCCTCGCCGTGGCTGACCCCGAACGGTGTGCGCTGAGCTAGGCCAGTCAGCATATCCTCCAAAACACACTTTTCCCTTTTTATACCAAACATGAAACAACAGTAGATTGCTGAACGATGCGATTCGGCATTTCAGATGCGATTCTGCATTTCAAGCGATACCAGCTTTCTCGCACAATGTGCTAACGATGTTGTGGCAGGCGAAAACTGGTTTGCATAGTACAACCGGATTTGGTAAGTGATTTGTTTATAATGAAAAGTGGCTCTTCGAGCAAAAGTGTGCTCAACTGAGAAGTGTGGATGGCAAAAGTGGAATAGAGTGCTCTTAAGCGGTTCACCATCTTTGTGACAATCCTACATCTGCGATCCTGAGCTACTTTCTTGGACGTATTACGAGCGGCTTTATTGAGGGCATGAACAACAAGGTTAAGTTTATCAAACGTACTGGTTTGGGCTATCACAACTTCGAGCATTTTCGCTTGCGAGTCCTGATGAAGAGTGATGCTTCTCTTTCAGCACACTAATGCTCAAATAACCCTTTTTATTGCAGCAACGGTTTGTATAGCAATGTAAACGGTTGGTGCAGGAGCTTGCCTTTATGAACAGTTCCTCTATGCGTTTCAGCCTCGTGGTCTTTCTACTGTTCGCTTTTTTTGGATGGATTCCCGCAACAACATATGCGCAGGATGTATTAACCCCACGTGTACAAGTGAATCAGCATGGCGATTTTATCTTGATTGGCAATACGCTTGCCCACGATTGTGCGCCTGATATACCAGATCCTGTGGTTGGCACCGTCGGCGCTTGTGGCGCGAATACAAGTGACAGTGCGCCTGATGTGTATTGGCGTGCAGATAGCCCTAGCGTTGGGCAGGCTTCGGCCAATACAACTATCACCGCTGCAGAGGCTCGCACTACTGCCATGTTGAACATTCCCCCCAATGGCCAAGTAACACATGCCTATTTGTATTGGTCTGCGACGCTAAGTAGTTCAGGTAGTGATACTCAGGCAACATTAGGCTCGCCAAGTGGTTCTAGTACTACGATCACCGCACTTCGAACATTAACTGGACCCAATAGTTCGTATCAGTCGGTTGCTGATATTACGTCGATTGTGCAGGCGGACGGTTCTGGTGCTTATAGTGTCAGCGATGTGGATAGTGCTTACTTGGTTGATATCTTGAATGCTAATCCGTTTGCCGGATGGTGGATGATAGTGCTCTACAAGCTGGATAGCGAGCCATTACGCAATTTAGCTATCTATGATCACCATCATGGTGTATCTTCTGTGACCCCACAAAATATGACACTTTCTGGCTTCCTTATGCCATCCTCTTTCAACAACGCTAAACTTGGTGTTGTTGCAATGGAAGGTGATAATACCGGATTTGGCGATAGTTTCTCTTTTAATGGCACAGTGCTATCGAATAGTCAAAATCCAAGCGATAACTTCTTTAATGGAACAAGGACAAATAATGGTTCAACAATCTCGGTGGCCGGTGATCTACCCCAGTTGACTGGTGCTCCTGGGAGCATGTCAGGCATCGACCTAGATGTGGTTGATGTGACTGCATTGTTATCTGCAGGGGATAGCTCAGCCACGGTCAGTGCCACAACAATTGCCGATGTCTATTTTCTTTCAAGCTTAATAACATCGTTCCCATCAGCTCAACCCGATGTCAGCTCGAATAGCAAAGTCGTGTCCGATGTGAATGGTGGCGCGCTTTTGTCGGGCGATATTTTGGAATATACAATCACCATCACAAATATCGGAACCGATGCAGCAGTTAATACGAGTCTGGTTGATACCTTACCAGCAGGGATCACCTATGTGCCAGGCTCGCTTGAGATTGTGAGTGGTGCAAACGCTGGCGCAAAAACCGATGCTGCTGGCGATGACCAAGCCGAGTACGATGCGGCGAATCGGCGTGTTGTGGTGCGATTGGGCGACTCATCAACTAACGCGATAGGTGGCACTCTGGATGTTGGGGCATCGACCAGTGTACGTTTCCAAGCGCAACTCGATGCCGTTTGTGCTGGTCCAATTACCATCGCCAATCAAGCCAGTATTAGCGTTACAGGGCAACTGTACGCTGAGGAAACCACTTTGCTGACCAATGGCAATAGCTTTGGAACGCCTACCAGTATTGATGTCAACTTTCGCTGTGTTACACTCGTTGTTGATGGTACTGGCTCTGGCTCGCTAGCAAATTCAATCGCTGCTAGCAATAATTTGATTGTACCCGATGGCACCAGCATAGATTTGAGCGCCACAGCCAATGTTGGTTCGAGCTTTGTGGGATGGAGTGGCGCGGCGAGCGGTACTACTAATCCACTCACTTTGCAGGTCGATGCTGATAAAGTTATCACAGCGACATTTAGCCTCAATACCTACACCATCACGCCGAGCGCGGGGGTCAACGGCAGCATCAGCCCTAATACACTCCAGACCCTCAACTTTGGGCAGGATCAAACCTTTACGTTCACACCTAATGCAGGCTATCAGGTGGCCGATGTGCTTGTGGACGGTGTCTCAGTGGGTGCGCTCACAAGTTACACCTTCACACAAACGAGCGCCAACCACACCATCAGCGTGAGTTTTAGCAAAATCCCAGTAAGCAATCCCTCCTATACGTTTTATTTTCCGATGGCGAGTGAGTAATACCAAGTCCGAGTGTTCACGTACGCGATGCCGCAGGCGAAACAGCTTTGAGGTGTCAACAATCCAAACGCACGATAACGCCGAGCAAGATCGTGTGGGCGATCCTGCTCGGCGTCGTGCTGAGGAACTAGCTGCGGGTGGCCACTACTTCCAGGTACTCGCTGGGTAACCTCAGCGTGTCCTTGCCCTCATTAAACTGATTCAGCAATTCGGTGAGGTCGTGCTCCAACCCTGCTTGGCCGTCGGTGTCGAGCGCGGCGAACGCCTTCAGGAGTGGGCCGTAGTAGGTGCGGAAGACTTGCAGCCAGTGTTGGGGCGAGCGATAGCGGAAGACGTAGTTGCGCTTGGTGGTGTTCAGGTGCGAGATCTTATCGCCGAATAACTCCAGCAGGCGCTCCTCGGTGCCCCATAGTGCGGGCGACTTGATGCCCGCTGGTGGTGGCAGGTACTTGCCGATTGTGCGGAACACCTGCCCAATAAAGCTGTCGGGCGTCCAGTTCGCCATGCCGATCTTGCCGCCGGGCCGACACACCCGCAACATCTCGCTGGCGGCCTGCTCCTGGTTCGGCGTGAACATCACACCAAAGACCGAGAGCACAACGTCGAACGATGCGTTCTCGAAGGGCAGATGCTCGGCATCGGCTTCCTGGAACAGCACTTGGAGCCCATCCGCCGAGGCGCGGATTCGCCCTCGTTCGAGCAGCGCAGGCACGTAGTCGGTCGAGGTGACGATGCTCCAACGGCGGGCGGCGGCGAGCGTGGCGTTCCCGTTGCCTGCGGCCACATCCAGCACGCGCTGGCCAGCCTGAATATCAACGGCTTCGCAGAGCAATTCGCCCGTGATCGAGAGTGTCGTACCGATCACCGCATAATCGCCCGATGACCACGTGGCCTGCTGACGAGTTTTTACGGCCACGAAATCTGGTTGAAGTGTTGTTGCAACCATTGTAGTTGTACTCCTTTTTTGTGATATTGAACGACTTCCTCGTTGCTATGGAAGGAGTATAGAATTTTGGCTGCGATTACACATGCGGTGATCTACGGTATTTTTTTGCTCACGGTACTGTACTGTGTGAGCAGGTTGAGTTCGGTGGCGCGGCGCACCGCTTCGGCCCGCGACCGACTATCGAGCGTCGCTAAGATGTTAGCCACGTGCATCTCAACAGTGCGCGGACTGAGCACCAGATTGCGGGCGATCTCGCTATTCGTCTGCCCCTGAGCGACCAATTGTAGGATCTCATGTTGGCGGCGCGTCAGGTTGCCCGAGTGAAAGCGAGCCTCGGCGTTCTTGCCGATCCGCTCGCTAAGCGACACGCCTAACTCCGACAGCGCTTGCGTCACGCGGTTGGCGAACGGACGCGCGTCAAGCCGACGGGCGATTCGGTACGCATTGGTGAGATAGCTGATCGCCTGATCGTGCTTGTGAGCGATGCTATACGCGATACCAGTGCGGAATTGGCTGATCGCCTGGCAGTACGGCACATTGACATTGCGCATCAGATCGAGCGATTGGGTAAATTGTTGAATGGCGAGCTGTGTGTCGCCCTCCAGCAGGGCGATCTCGCCGAGTGCGTGTGCGAGCGCTGAGAGCGGTTCGGGCTGCGCGATGGTGCTACAGATGCGTGCGAGCGCATTGGCGCAGGCCCGTGCGTCGGCCTCGGCACCGTTCTGCGCGAAGAAACTGACGCCCCATCGCAGGATCGGCACCACGTAGTGGCAATCCTCAAGTTGCTCCCATCGCGCAAGGACAAAGTGATAGTGTTCGGCGCTCGAATCGTAATCGCCGTTGAATTCGTCGTAGACGGCTAGCCCCCAATGCGCGAACATCACCATCGGGCCAAGTTCGATGTATTGTGCCAGCGTGGCGGCTTCTTGCAGCAGCGTGTGGGCACGCATCGGCTGGCCACGCATCAGGTAGAGGATGCCGAGCATGCCGCTGGCGACGGTGCGCGCGTGGGGCACGCTCTGCTCGGAGGCGAGCACATCGCGGCAGACCGACATCGCCCGCTCCCACTCACCCGTATGTGTGAGCACCACCGTGAGACAGGCCATGCAGATCTGCGCGGTGGTCGGTATCGCGTTCGTCTGGCAGAAGTTGAAGGCCTCCTGATACGTCGCTTTGGCGCGTGTGTAATCGCCCGTATGCTCGAGCGCGTCGGCGAGACGCTGATAGATCTCGGCTGTAGCGTTGATTTGGTGGTGTTGAAGCGCCAACTCCAAGCCTTGCTGCACCAACGTCAGCCCTTTCTCGCTACGACCCTGACGCGCCCAGAGGTTGCCCTGCAACCCGAGCAGACGCGCTTGCAGATCGGCACGCTGCGATGCGCGCGCCTCAACGCTCGCCCGCTCGACCAACTCTAGCGCGCTACGGTATTGTCCCGCCGAGCGCAGGTGCTCCGCAGCGGCGATCAACTCAATCGCCGCATCCGCCGCCTGACCGATGGAGGCAAACGCTTGGGCGGCTCGTTCGTGCGCCGACATCGCTTGTTCCCATTGCCCCTGCAGCGTGGCGAGGTTAGCGACTTTGCGTTGAGTGGTGGCATAGGCCAATTGGTTGCCCATCTGCAAATAGCCTTGGGCGGCCTGCTCCCACGACTGTGCGGCCTCGGCATGCATGCCGCAAAGCTGAGCGCACTGCCCAAGCCGATCGAGCACCTGGATGCGCCGCTCTTGCTCACCATCGGCGGGCCAAAGCTTGAGCGCCTGCAAAGCGGCATCGGCGGCATCGCGGTAGGCGTGAATGCTACAGGCTTGCTCTGCGGCAGCCAACAACGCGATGCGAGCCTGCTCGGACTCTTTGGCGGCCAGCCAATGTTGAGCGAGCGTCAATGCGCTGGCCCCCGCATCCTGCAGGCGTTCAGCGATCTGGTGGTGGAGCGTGCGGCGGCGCACCCACGAAATATCGCTGTAGATCGCCTCCCGGAAGAGCGAATGGCGGAAACTCGCGTGCCCATCTCCCCGCTCCAGCAGTAACCCCGCCTCGACAAGTTCCTCGAAGCCATTGGTGGTTCCGGCCAATTCGGCCACGAGTAGTTGATCGAAACTGCGCCCCGCCACGGCTGCGATCTCCAGCAACCGCAGAGAATCCTCTGGCAGGCCATCGAGGCGTAGTTGCACCGCATCGCGCAGCGTCTCGGGGAACGGGAGCGCACTGCCCAATTGCAACTCAAACCCCTGCTGTTGTTGCTGCAAATGCTCGTGCTGCGCGATCATATGCACGACTTCTTTCACAAACAGCGGCACGCCCTCGGTGTGCTCGTACAACTGGGTGGCGAGTGCGGGCGGCAGCGGGTGCCCAAGCAGTTGCTCGGCGAGCTGCGCGGTATGGGCGCTATCGAGCGGCTCGACGACGAGTTCGCGGAATTGGTGCGCTCGGCGGAGGCTGTTGCGCATCCGGCGGAGTGCATGCCCACGCCCGATCTCGTCGCTGCGGTAGATGCCGATCAGCAGCAGTGGCTCATGAGCCAGCGCGCCCGCCAAACGCGGCAGCAACTCCAGCGTGGCGTTATCGGCCCACTGCAAGTCCTCGAATAGCACCACACAAGGTTGGGCGCGCCCGATCAAGCAAAAGGCTTGGCAGATCGCCTCAGCGAGCAGGGTTTGATCGCTCTGTGGCGGCTCAAGGCTCAGTTCGGGGAGTAGCAGCGCCAGGTACGGCATCAGCGAGCCGAGTTCGGCCAAACCGTTTGGCTGCGTGCGCAGATACTCGCGCAGCGCCGTTGCGATCGGGCCGAAGGGTGGGGTGGCACGCTCGTGCGATGGGCACTGCAACACCAGCAGATCGTGCTTCGCGAGGCTGTATTCCAGCAGCGCCGTCTTTCCCACTCCCGCGATGCCTGCCAGCAACAGCATCCCACCAACACCGCCTTGGATAGCAGCAACCTGTTGTGCAAGCAAATTCTGCTCAGTTTCACGTCCTATTAGGTTCGTGCGTTCCATTGGTACCTCATGTAACATGTTGGATGCTCTGCCACATGGAGGACGCCTGTGATCGAAGTCAATTGATGGATGGCTAGAACATCGTCGTATCACTCAATCAAGAACAACAAACCCATTTGTCCTGCTTAATGCCGAAACATTCGGTTACGTACCGCTTCAACGCATACCGAGCGCTGAAGACACAATATCTGCCAGGTGACAGATCACCCAACAGAATAGAGTTCAGATAACTGGGGGATTGGCCAACGACAGCCTAGAGAGGATGAAATGGAGTGGGGCGTCTTGAAGTTGGCGATTGTGCTTACGTGGTGCTATTCAACAACAATAATGCCTCTCATAATGTATTAAACGAACGAGAGACACAATTATGGTCGAATCACAGCAGTTGGGCAGAAAAATGACGACATCTGCGAATCAGATGCGCCTTCAAACGAGAGGATATCCCCGGCCTGTAAGCCAGGGATCGGCAACAAACGCGCCGTGAGAGGTTTGCGCAACGCCGATGAGAGCGTCGCGACTTCGGAGAGAATGCCCGCCAATTGCGCGGGAGAAGTATCGCCAGGCAGCGGGATCGTGTCGAGGCCCGTGCCACACACGCTGCTAAACGCCAACAGGTCGCGTAGCGTAAAGCGCTGCTCGCGGTTACGCTGCGCCAATACCGTATCTTCCAACACAGGCAGCATCACGCCGCTGAAGCCCACCTGCTCCACGCGGGCGGCGCGGATCGCGCTCGTGAGGCCGCGCACCGCTGTGAGCGTGCCCCAACTGCCGAACGGCACGCCGCTCAACGCCTCGATCGCCGCACCGATGCTGAGCGCAGGCGAGGGGTACGGCGCCAGCGACCAATCACAGCCAAGCCAGCGGGCGCTCGCACGGCCCGCCAATTCAGCGACAGCCCCGCGAATCTGTGCATCGTGCTGCTCGATCAGCGCCGTGAGCCGTTGCAGTGCAGCGGGTCCGGCGGCCTCCTGCGTGGCCTGCACCGCCAGCGCCGCCGCCTCGCAGCCGATCGCCATCCACATCGGGCCGCCATCGTGATGCGAAGCGGGGAAGAACGGCGTCTCCGAAACTCCGGCCAGCGCCGCAAATCGCAGATTGCCGAAGCCACCCGGCGTAGCCTCGCTGATCGCCTTGATGATCGCGGCGGCGGCCTGGATCATATCGGGGTACACGGTGCCATCGCTGCCGCAGATCGTCGCGGCGGCGAACAAGCGCTCGGTGGCGGCCAGCGCCTCGGGCAGCGCCGCCAACCGATCTCCTGTTTGTGGCCCAATCGCCACATGATCGAAGCCCGCCTCAAGCGCTTGCTCCTCGAATCCTTGCGCGATCGTGGCGAAATCGCCGCAGCGATTCGAGCCAACCGCCGAGAGGGCCAATCGCAACGTCTGCACCTGATACCCCGCAGCCACAAGCCGCTCTCGCGCTTGGCTAGCGAGTTGTCCGGCGCGCTCCACATCGGCCTCGCGCGCCCCGATTGTGATCGTTCGGATGTGCATCGTTGCGCTACCCTCTCCTACATCGTTGCTTCGGGACGCGGCTCGATCACCAACTGCGTCAGCGTGGCCAAAGCCATTTGGCGGTCCTGCTCATCGTAGGCCGAGACCTGCCACACATGCGTGCGCCGCCCGATGTGCACCGCGTTCGCCTCGGCGCGCACCCGCCCCGAGCGCACGCTGCGCAGGAAATTCACCTTGAACTCCACCGTAATGAACGAATCGCCCGGTTGGATATTCAGCGCCGAGCCTGCGCCCGCCAGCGAATCCATCATCGTCATCAGCGCGCCGCCGTGGATATAGCCATAGATCTGGCGAAGATCGGGGCGCACTTCAAGCTCACCAACCAAACGCTTCGGGTCTGCGTAGGTGATCCGCATCCCGATCATATCGGACATCGAACCCTTGAAACGCTCGTTAATGGCTTCAACGTACTGGCTCATTGGACACTCCACTATGCCTGCACTGGCTCAACCTGCACCACCTGCGTAGCCTTGCGGATGCGCAGCGAGAGGAATGCCCCAATGCCCGCAAGCAGCCCAGCGATCAGGAAGGCCAGACTATAACTGTTCATCGTACTGCGTATCACACCGCCGAGCCAGGCCGCGGACGCGGCGCCGATCTGGTGGGCGCAAAAGACCCAGCCGAACACCGTGCCCACATTCTTGCGCCCGAAGATATCGGCCACCAGCGCCGAAGTCGGCGGCACCGTCGCGATATAATCCAGCCCGAACATCACAGCAAAGATCATCATCCCACTGAACGTTGTGATGAACGGCAGCAGCAACAGCGAAAGACCACGGAAACCGTAATAGATCGCCAACAACAGCCGTGGATTATACCGATCGGTGAGCCAGCCCGAAGCCAGCGTGCCCACAAAATTCATCGCGCCCATAATCGCCATCACATTCGCCGCAGTACCCTCGGCGAAACCGTGCTCGACAGCATGCGCAATGAAATGGGTGCCGATCAGCCCGTTCGAGGTTGCCCCGCAGATGAAAAAACTCCCCGAAAGCAACCAAAACTCAGGAGTGCGCAACGCACGCTGCATTATACCGCGCTCCTGCGGGTTCTTGCTAACCGGTAGCGGCTCGGTCGCACCGTAGGGCAACTGGCCGATCTCGGATGGATCATTGCGCATAAACAGCCAGATCGGAATGATCAACAAGGCCACAATCCCAGCCAGAATCAAACTGCTGTTGCGCCAGCCAACCCACAACACGAACGCCATCAATACCGGCACAAAGATCAACTGGCCCGCCGATGTCGCCGCGCCGAACAACCCCATTACCAAACCGCGCCGTTCCACAAACCAGCGGTTCGCCACTGTTGCCCCCAACACACTCGCCGCCACACCAGTGCCCAAGCCGCTCAGTGCGCCCCAGAACAGGTACAACTGCCACTCCTGACGCATGAACGCGCCCAACACCGTGCTCGCAGTGATCAACAGCATACCAACCAGCAGCACACCGCGCGGCCCGAACCGATCCATCAACCTGCCAGCGAACGGGCCAGCCAAGCCATACAGTAACAACCCAAGCGACACCGCAAACGAGATCACCGCGCGGTTCCAGCCCGTGTCCACCTCGATCGGCTGCAGCATCACGCCCGGCGCCGAGCGCACACCAGCCGAAATCAACAATGACGACGCTGTCACCGCCACAATAATCCAGCCATAAAAAAAGCGACTACTTGTCGGTTGTGTACTCATGGTCCTGTCCTCATAAACCCGCCCAACGGAGCGCCCAAAACACTACCAAACCCGCCGCAATCGTCAGCAGCACATTGTGCGTGCGCCATGCCACCAACGCGCCGACGATCCCAGCGAGCAGCGCAGGCCCAATCTCGAGCGAAGGAGGGTCATTCGAAAGATGAAGCAATGGGGGCAACACGAGAGCGGTAAAAACGGCGATTGGTACATAGCCAAGCCAACGCTGCAACCAAGGCGCGATCTCGCCTTGGAACAAAAAAAACGCACCAGCACGCAGCAAAAACGTGATGATCGCCATGCCGATGATAATCAACCAAGTTGTCATAAGATGTAATGGCGATAATTGAGCAAACTGAACCCAATCATCGAATGGTGATCAGGCAGAACGCGATGAGTGGTTGCCCAGCGCCTGCCGCAACTGATCGATGCTGATATTGCCGCCCGAACACACAATCCCAACCCGCTTGCCCTGCAACTGGTCGCGCAGCATATACGCAGCCGCCAACGACGAAGCGCCAGCACCCTCGGCCAACGTATGCGCGTACTCGGCCAGCCACGCCACCGCCTGCAGGATCGCGCTATCGCTTACCAACACAAAATCGTCGAGTTGTTCCCACAGAATCTGTTGCGGCAACTCGAAACCCCTGCCGGTCGAGAGACCCTCGGCGATCGTATGGTTGGGCGCCTCCACCACCTTGCGCTGCTTCCACGATTGGTACGCCGCCTGCGACGCCTCGGACTGCACGCCGATCACTCGAATATTCGGATTCACACCGTGAGCCGCGATACACGCACCAGCCGCGCCGCTGCCGCCACCGATCGGCACAATAATCACATCGAGGTCCGGCTGATCCTCCAGCATCTCCAACGTCTCGGTCGCCACGCCCGCGATCAGCAGCGGCTCGTTGCCCGAATGCACGTAGCGGTAACCGTGCTTCTCCGCCAACTCCTCGCAATGCTTGCGCGCGTACTCAAAATGCTCGCCGTGGAAGATCACCTCGGCGCCCATCCCCTGCATCGCCGCCACCTTGCCAGGATTCGCCTTCTCGGGCACCACAATCCGCACCGCCACGTTGAACAGCCGCCCGGCATAGGCCACCGATTGACCATGATTACCAGTCGAAGCCGAGATCAGCCCACGGGCGCGCTCATCGGCACTCAACTGAGAAACCAGATTAATTCCACCGCGCACCTTAAAAGCCCCAACAGGCTGATAATTCTCGTGCTTCACATACACCGCCGTGCCCACCAACGCATCCAAAGCGGGGTAACGGTGAAGCGGCGTGCGGGCCAAATACGGGCGGATCTGGCGCTGCGCCAGCAACACATCGCGGAACTGTGGAACGTACATACAAGCCTCTCGACAGAAGATAGGTCATCGATCGCAGTTGGGTGATTGAGGGAGTATAGCATAGCGCTCAACCAACAGACAGAGACAATCGTTGTACTTTTGGCGGGCATTGTCCGACTTTGGTCTAGGTCAGTTGGCCATGTAACAATCCCCACAAAGCAGCACCTCAATCCATCGTACGATGTTCACATCCCATAACAAAGCCCTAAACAGAGCAACACCAACCAGTACAAAATGTGGGTGTTTGTATGGGAAAATGAAAGCAACCGCCGCCTCAGCGCCCGTCGCTACGGCAACCGCGTTCTATCGGCAATGTGATGGCGCACTCGCTCCGCTCGCACGTGCTAGCCGCAGCCATTCACCGCCTTTCAAAGCCGAAGCAACGCATTACAACGCCCAAACGTCGATCAACCGATGCTCGCCACATGGCAGATCGCTCGACACCACAGGAGCCACCAATGACCGAGTACGATTGGCAGCACTGCCCAGAACCGCAACGTGCCCAACTCCACCAACTCATTCACGGCTTCCAAGCCACCCTCGCCGAACAACTGCACGGCATCTACCTGCACGGCTCGCTCGCCTTAGGTTGCTTCAACCCGCACCGCAGCGATCTCGATCTGCTGATCGTCGTGGGCAGCAACCTCATACCCAACCAGCAGCGCGCCCTCGCAGAACTGCTGCTCAACCTATCGGGCAACCCCTCACTCATCGAACTAAGCTGCATCACCATCGCCGCCCTGCGGGAGTGGCGGCACCCCGCGCCCTACGCATGGCACTACAGCGAAGCGTGGCGCACGCGCTACCAGCACGACCTCGCTAGCGATGCCTGGCAACGCTGGCCGCAGCCCGCCGGGCACGACCCCGACCTCGCAGGGCACATCACCGTGGTGCGGCAGCGCGGCGTTGTGTTGCACGGCCCACCGATAACCGCGATCTTCCCTGCGATACCGCAGCGCGACAGCCTCGACTCCTTCGGCAGCGACGTGCTCGCATCGCTAGCATCGCTCGGCGACGACCCAATCTACGGCGTCCTCAACGCCTGCCGCACCGCAGCCTTCCTGCGCGACAACTGCGTGCGCTCCAAAGCCGAGGGCGGCGCGTGGGCGTTGCGCACCTTGCCCGCCGAGCATCACGCCGTCATCGAAGCGGCGCTCGCAGGCTATCGCAGCCAACCCTGCGCCTTCGACAGCGAGCAACTCGCCGCGTTCGCCGCGTGGATGCGCGCCGAACTCGCGCCGCACCTGCCGCTACGCTAGCGCCGCAGGACGTTCGTCGTCTCAACGGCGCGCTTCAGGCCCGTCAGCCGTTGTTTCACCTCGTGCTTGAAGATCACCTGCATGATCGGGTTGAGCAGCCAAGCCAGCCAACGGGGCGCAGCATCCACGTGGTACCGAAAGATCACCCGTGTGCGGTCCGTCCCAATCGGCTGGAACCGCCACGATCCGGCGAACTGCCCGATCAGACGCGGCCCGCGCGTCATCTTCACAGCCGTTGTGTGGGGGCGGTTGAAGCTCACGTACTCCGTCTCCATTCCTAAGCCGTGCCACGCTACGCACCAAGCCCGCACACCCACGTTTGGCGCATCGCCGTGCAGTTCGGCCACCTTCAGAAACGGGTCCCACAGCAGGCGGCGCTCGTAATCCTGCGTCAAATCAAACAACTCCTCGGGGAGCGCCGCGATCTCAATCGACCGCTCGAACGTAGGCATAGCAGACCTCCTTGCACTGGAATTGTAAGTTTCGCCAGGGAGGCAAACGCGCGTTGTCCAATAGTTGTGCCACTTTTGTTCTATGAACGAGTCATCTAGTGCTCTGTTTTGGAAGAATTGAACATTTTTATGTTCAATGAAAAGCACTGTCATCTCGAACGGTCGAAGCCCTGAGCGAAGCGAATGGGGAGAGATCTCAAAGCACAATACAATGCAGAGCAATGGGATTCCTCTCTTCGCCTAGCGGCTTGTTCGGAATGACAATGAGAACAGTCAAAGACTTATAAAACAGTGCATTCAGACATCAATTACAATCTGTGAAATCTGTGGATATATAAGGGCCAAACGCGACATCACGCTTGGCCCCGTCATTGTCCTACCGCCGCCAACGCTGGTAAATATCGGCGATCACCTCGTCGATCGGGGCGCGGTGCGTCTCCACATCGAGCACCTGCGTCTGGGTGGCCGCCTGCTCCAACAGCTCCGCAATGCGTACCTGAGACGCGTCGAACACGTACTCGTGCCGCATGCCCTGGCTCTCCAGCAACTCCGCCTTGTCGAGCTTCGGTGCAACCTCGCTGTTTGTGTCGATGCGCAGCCGCCGCCGATCGCTTAGTTCGCGTCGCAGTCGCTCGAAAGGCCCATCGAACGCCAACCGCCCGTGGTCGATCATCACGATGCGCCCCGCCAACTGCTCCAACTCTGCCATATCGTGGCTGGTCACCATCACCGTCACCTTCTGCGTGCGGTTCAACTCCTTGATGAAGCTCAGAATCATGCGCTTCGCCAGCACATCCAACCCGATCGTCGGCTCATCGAGGAACAGGATCTCCGGCTCGTGCAGCAGCGCCAAACCCAACTCGGCCCGCATCTTCTGGCCCAAGCTCAGCTCGCGCGTCAAACTGTTGAAGAACTCGCCGAGGCCCAACACCTCCATCACCAGCGCCTTCATGCGCTCGTAGCGCTCGCGCGGGATGTCCCACACCACGCGCTTCCACTCGAAGCTCGCCGCGATCGGGTGATCGTTCCACAGCTCGGTGCGCTGCCCGAACACCACGCCGATCCTGCTCACGTAGGCCACGCGCTGCCGCACCGGGTCCATACCGAGCGACCGCACCGTGCCCTTATCGGGCGAGAGCATGCCCGAGAGCAGCTTGATCGTCGTGCTTTTGCCCGCGCCGTTCGGGCCAGCGTAGGCCACGATCTCGCCCCGCCCGATCTGCAAACTCACATCCTGCAGCGCACGCACCTCGCGGATCGGCGGTCGCACCATATTGCGGATCGCGTCGCGCAGCTTCTCCGAGCGCTGCTTCTGGCGGAACGTTTTCGAGACATTGATCAACTCAACCACGGTGTCCGAATCCGCGGTAGTGTTGCGAACCTGTGCGTCCATAATGCTGCATTCCTTTAATAAAAACGAAGCCTGCCAGCGCCGATAGCACGATTGCCACAAGCGGAGTCACCCACAGGCCGAGAGATGATTCTTCCAAACCCAATAGCGCCCGCGATGGGAACCAGGCCACAAAGCCGACCGGAATCACCGTCATCAAACTGGTGAGCAGAATTGGCCCAAGCCCATCGAGCGGAAAGACCTTGAGCTGCGTCAAAAAGTTCATCGCCGAGGTGCTCACCTCCTCGGCAGAGCGCGGTGCCCAAAACGCCAGGCTGCCCCACAGGAACGAGAACGCCAGCGTGATCGCCGCCGACGCCATCAGATTCACCAGCAGCAGCACCACCCACCCAAACGTGATCGTCATCGTCATCTGGCTCAAACCCCAGATCAGCAAGGCGATGCCAGGGATGAAGATCGCCGAACTGCTGAACGGCATAAAGCCCTCGCTGAGCAGCACCAACCAGATCGGCAGCGGCTGCACCAGTGAATGATCGAACTGCCCGCGCCCGATCCGCCTGCTGATGAACCCCACGTTGTAACTGCCGAACAAATTCACGATCCCGTTGGCGGTGGTGGCGTATCCCATCATGAAAACGATCTGACCGTAGGACCACATACCAATATTCACGAATCGCTCGGCCAACAGCAGCATACCCGTCACGAGCGCGATATTCAGGATCGCATCGCAAAAATAGAAGATAAGGCCAAGCCGCAAGTCCGAGATGATCATCAAGAAATCCATGCGGGCATACAAGCCCCACAGTTGAAGCACTCGCCGCAGCGTTGGCTTGCTGGTGCGGTTAGCCTCCATACGACAACATCCTTTCGCGGCTGATGTACCATAACCAATGCGCCAGCGGCCACAACACAATCGACCAGCCGATTTGCAGCCCGATCAGGCTGATCGGCTCGCCCGTGCCGACGTAGAGTTGCAGCGGTGCCGACGCCATCGATGCAAACGGCAGCCACGCTAGCGCGTTGCCCACGCTTTCGGGCAGCAACGCCAACGGGATCATCGCGCCCGACAACAGCGTGATCACCGCCGAGCGGATTTGGGAGATCGCCCACAGCGGCAGCGCATAGATCACCAACAGCGCGTTGAAGATGAAATCGAGCGCCAATCCCACCGAGATCGCCAGCAGCAGGCTGATCACAAACAGCCCGAAGGCGGCCAGGTTCGCAGGACGCGGATCGACCCCCAACAGCGGCGAGCAGAGCAGCAGCGGCAGCGAAAACAACGCGCCTTCGAACAGCCACTTGCCGCACATCTCCGCCGTGAATTGCCGAAACAGGCCCAGCGGTTGTAGCATCTTGCCGATAATCGAGCCTTCCCAAAACATCAGATCCAGCCGAGTGCGCACGGCTAATTGCGCACTGAATACCTCCGCGATCAGTGTGTAGGTCAGCACCTCCTCCAGCGACATACTGATCGAGGCGTCATGTACCAGGATCAAGCGCCAGATCGCCAACAGCACGACGACCCGCAGGAAGCGCAGCAGATAATCCAGCAGGAACAGTGGACTATCGCCGATGTAGCTCGTCGCCATCATCATCATCGTTTTCCAATACTTATGGAGCGCCATCTCGTAACCTCACCATGTGTATAAGGTTTCATAACGTTCAGCATCGTCTCGTAGCATTTCTTGATAGACAACCTCCTGATGAAAACGGCTTTGGAATGACGAAGGAAAACACAAAAAAGCCGTGAGCCTTGTACTGGCTCACGGCTATCGGTTTGATAGACTGATGAAAAGTCTTTACAACACAAAGCTAACGCGAGACACAGTACACCTATGGCCCGCGCGCAGCATTCCGCCACGCGATGTGCTCCAGCAGGTTGTATTGCGATCCCAGCGCATACTTAATGTCTCTTTGGTGAAAATAATCGGAGCAAGTATATCAGGACCAGGAGGCATGTGTATCGGTCTCAAGGCGGATGCGCTACGATTCGGACGTAGGTGCTTTGGTAGTACTGCGCTTGGTTTTCCGAACTGAGCGCCCGTTGGTGCGGCGCGCGCTTTGTCGATCGAGCACCGCCTGAATAGCTTGATCCTCCAGGGTGAGCTGTTCGGCGAACGCTTCGAGGCGGCTGCTCCGGCGCATTCGCAGCGCGATCGGCGCGACGATCTTCACATCCTCAACTGTCACCAGCGTGCGATAATCGGCGGCAGCACGGGCGCGCGCCGTTTCGAGCAGGGTGATCTCGGCGCGGTGCGAGGGGATGTTGAGTGCCTGGATGCTGCTCAGCGCAAACTCCTCGGCCTCCGGCGCAATCGTGACGTGCGGCAGGATCTAGCGAGCTGCGGCCACCTCCTGTTTGAGCTTGGCTGTCTCAGCGGCGTAGCGCGCACGAAACGCCTCGGCATCCTCGCGGAAGGCTCGGGCGCGTCGGTACACTTCGAGGCGTTGCGCGGTATCGGGTAGCGGCGCGATCCACACGCGCAGCCCAAGCCGATCCAGAATCTGTGGCCGGAGTGTGCCTTCTTCCGGGTTCATCGAGCCGACCAGCACGAACTTGGTGGGGTACAAGCGCGTCATGGGGCCGCGCCGCACGAACGTCCGCCCTTGGGCTGCTGCATCGAGAATCGCGTCGGTCACCTGGGGATCGAGCATATTGATCTCGTCGATGTAGAGCAGATTGCGGTGTGCTCGGGCCAGCGCGCCTTCTTCCAGCAGAACCCGCTGCTGCTCCAGCGCAACACGCTCGTTGATACCGCCGACCACATCTTCTAGGCGTGCGTTCAGCGGTAGCTCGATGATCCGCATGGGACCGCGTCGCGTCACCGGATTCCCGTTCTCGTCGCGATCTTCATGCTCCACAATCGGCATAATATCGGTCAGGGCGCGCACGGCTGTCGTTTTGCCCACACCATACGGCCCGATCAGCAGCACACCGCCGATCTGCGGGTTGACGAGCGCCAACACCAGGGCCGTCTTCATCTCCGATTGGCCGACAATCGCTAGGAAGGGATATGGCAGCAGTTCGTCCATCACAATAGCTCGATTTCGTAGTCGATAATCGGAACGTCGGGGCGTTCTGTTTCGATCCAGCGAATGACTGCGTCGAGTTGACCATGGGCGTATTCGCCGCTGGATGAGACACAAACCACGCCGAGGACGGCGCGGGTATGATTGTCGTGCGAGCCAACTTCGGCGGCGGCGATATTGAACTTGTTGCGCATCCGTGCGAGCAATGACTTGATGATGCTGCGTTTCTCCTTAAGCGAGTGTACTCCGATCAGTTGAAGGGTGATAGAGCAAGCGCCAATGATCATGACACAGGGTGCGGGCAAAACCAGGCCTCGCGCTGGTGTATCTGCGTTTCGACGCAAGTGATTCGACCACGCTAGTGTTGATGGGCAACTAGCGTTTAGTTCCACGAGTTCATACCAAACATGTTACCAGGTTCTTCGTTGTTTTGATCGGGCAGAATCAGCAGTTCATTGCGAATCGCCGCGCTCATCTCGCGCAGGCGCGTGGCCACATCGGCTTCGAGCCAACGTTGTTTCTGTTGATTATTCACATTGAGATGCTGCGCCATCCAATACGTCAGGTTCACGACCTGCTCGGGTGGCGTTTCGGGTTTGTGTTGGCTGCCAGTCGCTGCGTTCACTGCTGCCCAATACCGAGCGTACAACTCGCGGAGCTGCTGGGCTGCATTTTCTATCTCCGCGCCGCCGAACTCCTCGGGCAAATCGGCCACCGAAGCGAGCGGGTACGGCTGGCGATGGGCGATATACTGCACCCGAAAGCGACGTTGGCCCAATGCGTTGAGGTAATAGCGGCCATCGGGGAGTTGTTTCGATTGCTGGATTGTGGCGACTGTGCCGATCTGATACGGAATGGCGTCGCCACCCACCTCCGGACCTTTGCGAATCAACACGATACCGAACGGCGCTTCTTGCTCCAAGCAACGCTCGATCATCAGCCGATACCGTTCCTCAAACACATGCAACGAAATGGTGAAACCAGGGAACAGCACGGCGTTTAGTGGAAACAGTGGCAGTTTGTAGGTCATAGCCAACCTGCTGCGACAAGAGGTTGACGCGTGGGTCGCGCGCCACGATGCCTCATGCCTGCGTGTTAGCGCTCGTCTGCGGAGGTGCACGTCCAGACGGTTGCGCTATGGTTTCCAATGTGCAGATCGACCAGTAGCTCGATCTCGGAGCCAGATAAAGCCTGGACGATTGCACGGCCATCGTATCCTACTGGGATACCTTCGAACATCACTGGTACCGAGCCAATACGCAGTTCGAGCCGATCTGGACGGATCTCGGCGCCACTCGCGCCGACAGCCACCAGCAATCCTCCCCAATCGGGTGCGGCTTGAGCGCAGGCCCAACGTACCGACGATGAACGGGCGACCGCATGGGCCACTTGTTGAGCGTTTGCGACATCTGTGGCGCCGCGCACGTGGACCTGAATCAATTTGCCGTTACCAGCGGCATCGCGTGCAACTTGCTGCATCAAATCGGCGCAGAGCACATCGAGCGCTTCTTGCCAGGCCCCAAATTCGCGCGAGTTGGCGTCGACCACTGCCATGCCGCCCTCGGCGCCGTTCGCCAACACGATCAAGGTATCGTTGGGGCTCGTATCGCCATCGACCGACAAGTTGCCGAAGGTGTTGCTGATGCTCTTTTCGATGGCGCGGTTCAGCAAGTGAATATCGATCGCCAAATCGGTGGTGATCAGGCACAGGAACGTGGCCATACGGGGGTGCACCATCCGGCTGCCCTTGGCCATCCCCGCCAGCAAACAACTGCGCCCTTCGCGCAGCGTCACGCTCATCGCCCGATCCTTCGGCTTGGTATCGGTGGTCAGGATCGAGATCGCCGCGCGTCGTCCACCGCCGCTATCGAGTTCTGATGCAGCACGTCGTATGCCTTCGCGCATGTTGCGCATCGGCAAGGGCACGCCGATCTGCCCGGTGGACATCAACAGCACACTATCGCGTGGGATCTCTAGCTCATCAGCTGTGATCTTGGCACACTCAACAGCATCAGAAAGCCCTTGCGGACCCGTACCTGCATTGGCTTGCCCGGCGTTGATCAGCACAGCGCGAATATTCTCTCGGTTGCGCGCCAACACTGCTTGATCGAAGAACACCGGCGCGGCCCGAATCTGGTTAGTGGTGAATACCGCGCCAACGCGGCAGGGGGTTTGCGAGTAGATTAAGGCCAAGTCGCGTGCGCGAGACTCTTTCAGCCCGCACGAAATACCAGTGGCCCGGAAGCCACGGGGAGTTGAAATATGGCCGTCATCGAGGAAGCGGTAGCTCATAGTTTTGAGTTTTGAATTGTGACGTTTGCGTGTTGCGCTGAGATCGAGACAACTCAACACCCAGCCATCAGAACTCAGAACTTGTTACCAGACACGACAAATCAGCCCTTTGAGGTACTCACCCTCTGGGAATGTGAGTAACACTGGGTGATCTGGTGCTTGCGTCAGCCGTTCGCAGATCTGCACATCGCGCCGAGCATCGAGTGCGGCACCAAACACGATCTTTTGGAACAGGTCAGCAGAGACCAGGCCCGAGCAAGAAAACGTCGCAAGGATACCGCCTGGCCGCAGGATTTGCATTGCGATCAGGTTGATATCTTTATAACCGCGTGTTGCACGATCGATCTGGCTATTCGAATGGGCGAATTTGGGTGGATCGAGGATCACCAAATCGAACTGGCGGCCCTCGTGGCGATATTGGCGTAACTTCTGAAAAACATCGGCTTCGACCGGCTCGACAGGCGTTGTCAAGGCGTTCTGCGCGAGATTCGCCTGCAAAAGCTCGATCGCTGTGGCGCTGCTGTCGATGGCCGTGATATGGCGAGCATTACTTAGGCCGGCTGCCACACTAAACCCGCCACCGTAGCAGAAACAGTCGAGAACTTCGCGATCAGCGCTATACGCGGCCACCCGCTGCCGATTAATAGCCTGATCCAGGTATGCTCCTGTCTTTTGCCCACCGCGGATATTGGCGGTGAATCGCGCGCCAGCATGCCTCAGGTTGAGGATCTCGGGTGGCGCTTCGCCCCATAGCACGCCCTCAGCAGGAGGCAGATCTTCCTTCTGGCGCACTTCGGCATCGCTGCGCTCGTAGATGCCACGTGGTTGTAGCAGTTCGACCAACAACGACACGATCAGGTCGGATCTGGCGGCGGCCCCTTGCGTGAGCAACTGTACCACTAAGTAATCGCCATACCGATCCACGATCAGGCCGGGCAAGCCGTCGGATTCGGCGTAGATCAGGCGATAAGCGTCTTCGTTTTGCCCGTAGCCCAACAGCGCTCGGGCCTGGATAGCGCGCTCGATGCGCCTGCGGAACAACGCATCGTCAAGCGGTTCCTCGGCATCCCACGTGAATAGGCGCACCCGGATCTGCGAGCCGCTGCTCCATGTGCCGCGTGCGAGCCATTCGCCGTTGGCATCGCAGACATCGACAGCATCGCCTCGCCCGACATAGCCTTGCACGCGCGCAACTGCCCCGGAAAATACCCAAGGGTGTCGCTGCCGAACTGCACGTTCCTTTTGTTGATGAAGAAAAACTGTTGCCATGAACCGCCAAATTTGCGACTATACAGCCGTATACTGTAACACAGCGATCTACGTCGGTCAAGCATTTGTGTGGTTACTTTCGCATATTGCCCCCCACCATCGCTCCCAAACATCGCTGTTACAAAGCGCCCTAGTGCGCTGTTCGTGCTTTTGTCGTGGTTAGGCTGCATCGCTAGACTTATGACAAATGACCGGGTCTTGGGTATGGTGAATGGGACAATGCACCGTTGCTCTGCAGGACGGTTGAGGGAGCATCTGGCTTATCGCTGCACGATGCCTTTCCACATTATTTATTGATACGAACATTTTCAGGAAAAGTCAATAACCTTACTGCTACAGGCTGTCAGCAGATCGAGTATGAGGTAGGAAGTGACATGATTGGGAGTAGTTGGCGTTGGGTGAAGCGCATGACGCTCGGTTTGAGCGCGCTGATTGCGGCGTTGCTCGCCTTTGGGGCCGCCTCGCATGCCTACGCGAGCAGGCGCGACGCGAGGCAATGGCCAGCACCCGGGCGTTTGGTGACTGTTGGCAACCACAACCTGCATCTCGATTGCATCGGCCAGGGCAGCCCCACCGTCGTGCTTGATCACGCGGGAGGCGCCAGCTCTGCGCAGTGGGCCTTGATCCAGCCCGCGCTCGCCGAGCGCACGCGGGTCTGCGCCTACGACCGCGCCGGGTTTGGCTGGAGCGACGCCGCCACTACGCCTCGCGATGCCCAACAAAAAGCCAGCGAGCTCTACGAACTGCTCCAAAACGCCAACGAACCAGGCCCGTTTGTGTTGGTGGGCCACTCGCACGGCGCATTCGTCGCGCAAGTCTTTGCGGCCACCTATCCCACACACGTCGCTGGTCTGGTGCTGATCGACCCGGGCACGCCCTACGATGCGCCGAACGTCCCCGCCGCGATCAACGAACAGTGGAAAACCGCCGATAGCGACTTCATCAACGCCGCGCCGATCCTGGTGCGTTTGGGATTCTTTCGGTTGGGTGCGGCGGTCGGCGCGCTGCCGAGCACTGGCGACTTCTCGCCCGAGCAGGCGCAGCGCTTCAACGCGCTAGCAAACACCAATCGCGCGTGGGATGTCATCAAAGCCGAGCGCGAGGCGATGCCCGCCACTTCGGCGCAGGTGCTCGCCACCGTGGGCACGCTGCAACAGCCGATCCGCGTGCTGAGCGCGGGCCTCCCCGCCACGCCGGAGCGCGAGGTGTGGACGGCGCTCAACGCATCGCTGCTGGCTGGCTCCACGCTCGGCACCCACGAAGTGTTCGCCGATGCCTATCACATGGACTTCGCGTTCAATCAACAGCACACCCAACGCACGACCGCCATCATCGTGGCGCTGCTCGATGAACTTCGCTCGTAGCGGCAACACCATCAAAAAAGCGATGTCGTGGCCCTGCTCGAACAGAACCACGACATCGCAAACATACCAACGGAGTCTGCGAACGCCTCTCGATCCTACAGTTTATCCCGCCGAATACGCCAACCGAAAGCCCAAAAACGGATTATGCATCGTCGGCTGGAGCCGAAAACGGCAGGCGCAGCGAGCGTAGCCATGCGGGTTCGCGTAACAGCCGCCCCGCAAAATACGTCGTCCTGGCGCATCGGGCTGCTCGCGTCCATCGTTCGCCACGTATGGATAGAGCGCATCGAGGCTGGCCGTCCACTCCCACACATTCCCGGCCATATCCAAGCAGCCGTACGGGCTTGCGCCATCGGCGTAGCTCCCAACCGGCGTCGTGCTTGCCAAGCCGCTCTCGCGGGTATTCGCCTTGCGATCGTCCCACTCGTTGCCCCACGGGAAGGTGCGCCCATCGACGCCACGGGCCGCCTGCTCCCATTCGGCCTCGGTCGGCAAGCGGAACGTGACCGCCGCCCCACCCGCATCGCGGTTCGCCTGCGTCAGCCAAGCGCAGAAGGCCACCGCATCCTCCCAACTCGCATCGACCACCGGATGATCGAGCAACGCGGCAGGCGGCTGCTCTCCGCGCCACACAATTGGCGCGCGGTGACCCGTTGCCGCCACAAACGCGCCGTAGAGCGCATTCGTCACAGGCGTGCGGGCCATATAAAACGCCGCCAACGTCAGCGTATGCTGGATGGATTCCTCGCGGTACGACTCGCGGGTGCCGCCGTACGCCTTCGCCAACTTGCTCAGATCGCGTTCCAACGTGCCCATCAGGAAGGCCTGAGACGGGATCAGCACAAACTCGGGGAGGAGATTTAGAATAGTCATTAGCCGATCGCCCACATACTACCCCGTGGCGTCTTGGTAATCTCGATCTGCACGGGGAATAGCTCCTTCAACTCCTGGATGTGCGTCACCACCAGGATCTTCTTAAACTCGCCCTGCACCGACGTAATCGCCTCGACCAAGCGCTCGCGACCACGCGTATCCTGCGTGCCGAAACCCTCGTCGATCACCAGCGTCTCAAGCCGCGCGCCCGCACGTTTCGCCAGCAATTTCGCCAGCGCCACGCGGATCGCAAAGTTCAAGCGGAACGCCTCGCCACCGCTGAACGCATCGTAGCCGCGCGTACCGAGCCCATCGGCGATCTTTATGTCGAGCGTCTCGCTCACATCGCCCTTCTTCGTGTCGCGCTGCGTCTCGAAGGTCAGGTGCATCTGATTATCGGTCATCCGCGCCAGCAACTGGTTGGCCTCGCGCTCGATCTCCGGGATGGCCGTCTCGATCAGCATGGCCTGGACGCCCTTCTTGCCGAACGACTGCGTCAACTCGTCGAACAGCTCCTTCTTCGCGATCAGCTTCTCGCGCTGCGCCAACAGTGTCATTAACTCGGCAGCCGCATCCTCGGCGCGCTTCAGATCCGCGCGGCGCTCGCCCAAATCGCGTTCGCGCACCGAAAGGTCGCGGCGCTGCACCTTCAAGCGATCCTGCGCCTCGTCGCGAGCGCGGATCGCAGGCCCAAGCGCCCGCAACTCCTCATCAAACGCCGCCAACTGCGCCTCGCTCGACTCGATCTCCGCCGTGCGGCGCCCCAACAGCTCCTCAGCACGCTCCAACTCGCGCTGAATGCGCTGCACCTGCTCGGTGGCGCCCTGCAACCGCTGCAACTCCGTGGACCAGTGCTCTAGCTCGCGCACCTTCGCCCGCGCGGCGCGGTGCAACTCCGGCGTGTAGCCCAGCGCATTCAGCTCGTTATCGACCTGCGCTAACTTGGCCCGCTCGTCGTGTGCGAAATCGTTCAGATCGATCGTCGTCTGAAGCTCGCGCAACTGCTGCTCAGTCTCGTGGAGTGCAGGCTCGGCGTTATCGATATCGCGCAGCGCCAACCGCTTCGTATCCAGATCCGCGCGCAACTTCGCCTGTTGGTTGATCTTCGCCTCCAACATCCCGATGCGCTGCTCGATCTGCTTCATCTCGCGGTTCAACGTCGCCGAATTGCCCATACCGGCCAACTGCGCCTCAAGCTGCGCCAACTCCGCGCGCACGCCCCGCTCGTAGTTGCCCTTCACCAACTGAATCTCGAGATCGGCCAGCGTGCGCTGATCCTCGGTGCGACGCGCGCCCACCTCCTGCGCTTGGCGCAACTGATTCTCCAGCCGAGCGATCCGCCCTGCGATCTGCGGCAACTCAGCCGTTTTCCGCTCAAGCTGCTGAATTTCAGCACGGAACACCTTTAACTGCGCATCGAGCTCATCGGCCTCGCGCTTGGCGCTGCTGTACTGTTGGCGCAACTCCATGCGTTGGCGGTTGTACTCCTCCTCGATATGCGCGATGCCATCGTGGCCCAGTTCGCTACCGCACATCGGGCAAGCGTGCACATCATCGCCCTTCAGCAGCGCCAACTTCTTATTGATCTCCTCGCCCTGGCTCTTGATCGTCTCGCATGCCGCCCGCAACGCGCCCGAACGCTCAACTGCCTCGTGCTCCTGCTGGCGCAGCGCCTCGATCTGCGAAAGTTGGCCCTCAAGCTGTGCCCGCTCGGCCTGCAACTGCGCAAGCTCGCTGCGCCAGCGCCCCTCATCGCGCAACTGCTCATCGGCATCGCGAATCCGGCGCTTCAACTCCTCGCGCGTGCTCACCAGCGAATCGTGCCTCATCTCGATCTGATGCTTGAGATCCTGCACCTTCAACTGGAGGTCGTGCGAGGCCTGGCTGCGCTCACTCAACTCAGAACGCTTACGACGAGCGGCCTCAAGCTCATCTTCGATGGCTGCAAACCCATCAAGCTCGGCGCTCAACTTATTGATCTCGGCCACCAGCGCCGGGCGCTTCGCCGCCTGCTCGCGCAAACCGCGCAACTCACTCTCAAGCAAACGCACATCCGAGCGCAGTTGATGTTCAGCCGCCTTCAGCGCATCCTCGTGGATGCGGCGGCGTTTTTGTAGCGCATCGTACTCGGCAGTCAAGCCATCCAGCCGCTCAAGAGCCGCCTGAGCCGCCTGCAACTCGGCGACACCCGCCTCGATCGTCGCGCGCCGCTCCAACACCTGCTCGGCAGCCGCCAAATCGCGCCGCAACTGCCCGATCTCACGGGCGAGCTGATTACCCTCGGCACGCATACTCTCCAAGCGCGAGCGCAGATCGTCGCGCAGCGGCTTGCGCGCCTCTAGCATCTGCACGCGCTCGGTCGCCTGGGCAAGCGCCGCCTCTGCCTGCTCAACCAAGAACTGCAAGTCCTCAACGCGCTGCTCGGCCTCCATCACCAACTGCGCGAGCTGCTCACGCTTCTCGGCCTGCCGTTCAAGCTCGTTGATCTGCCCCTCAAGCACCTTGATATTACCATCGAGCTGCCGAGCGCGCTCCTTAGCGCGAGTCTCAAGGGCCTCAAACGCATCAAGACCGAGGATATCGGCGAGCACCTGCTTGCGGCGGCTCGGCTCCTTGCGGGTAAACTCATCGGCGTGCCCCTGCCGCAGATACGCCGAGTTCGAGAAGATATCGTAATCCATCCGCAGCGTGTTGAGGATCTGCTGCTGCGTCTCGCGGATCGTGGCCCCGCTTAGCGCCTTCCACGTACCGTTGCTGCGTACCTGGAAATCAAGCCAACTCTGTCCCGTTTTGCGCGCTTTGCTGCGCTTGCGAATCACGCGGTACTCCAAGCCATCGAGCTTGAACGTCAGATCGACCTCCATCTCCTGCGCGCCGAGCGCAATCAGGTCATCGTCGCTCTTCAAGCGCGCCTGGCCCCACAGCACCCATGTGATCGCATCGAGCAACGCCGATTTGCCCGAGCCGTTATCGCCCGAAAGGCACGCAATATCGATACCTTCGAGATCGAGGGGCGGCACCTCCTCGCGATAGCACATAAAATTGCGCAACATCAATCTGCAAGGAATCACAGGCGTCTCCGTCGTGCAAAAAGGACATACACTACAACTGCCTCAAAGCCTATCAGAGGCGGCAAAGCAACTTGGGTGCGTCAAACATCATACGTGTAGAACAAGTTTGCGACCGATGCTATGGCTATTATACGTGTGCCACGGAGCCGACGCAAGAGTACAGGCCGAATCGTCTACGTAAAGCGGATGAATCGACCGAAAACCACGTGATCTGGGTGACAAGGTGACTTGGTGACCCGGGTGACACGGTGACTTGGTGACCAGGTGAACAACACAAGATCGCGCTGGCAAATACACAAACAACGAAAACGCAGACCACACTGCCAATCGCCACCGAGCGTGTACCCGCACCATCACCCGCCACGTACGACAAGGCATAACCACGGGCGCATCAAATGAGGCAAGGCAGCCTTCCACTTTGGGGACCAGGGGCGAGAAGCCCTGGTCGGGGTTTCCAGGGCCGCGATCGGCCCTTGGGGCCTGCGCAGCAACGCACGTCCTCGTGCGAATGCGCATGTTCGCGTATAGCGCATCCCGCGTTCTTGCGAAACGGTGACTGAGTAACTTGGCGACGGGCCTGACTAGGTGGCTCGTTGACCGGGGTGATAAGGTGACGGAACGCGAATCTCACTACAATCCATCCAAAGCAGCACAAAGCCAACCCCACCGCATGCTATAGTGTGCTCACAACCGAGCTACACAAAGGAGTGCGTATGCTACAAAACCTGCCGCTCGAACAGCGAGCCGCGATCCTGCCACTTACCGCCGAAGTCCCCGAACACCTGATGATCCCCGCCGTCTTGGACGGCAGCAGCCCAGGAAACGTCTACACCGACGACCCGCAGCAACCCGCCGCCGCCCTGATCGACAGCGCCGAAGGCCACTACCTGATCGGCCTACCGACGCGCCCCTCCTTCATCGGCCAAGTACGCGACTACTTCGCCGCCACCATCTTCGCCAGCGGCCACCTCAACCTCTACTTGATCGCCACGCCGGCCTGGCAGCCACACCTTACCGAACTCGTGCCGCACCACACCCTGCACGCCGAACCGCGGCGGCGCTACAGCTGCACCGCGCTGAACCCCGACCTCGCGCAGCTGCCCGAGGGCTACCAGATCGTCAACATCGACGCCGACCTGCTACAGCGCGGCGACCTACAGATACCCGAACATATCCTCGGTTGGATACACAACAATTGGGGAACACGCGAAGCCTACCTACAACGTGGCTTTGGCTGTTGTATCCTGCATCAAAACGAAGTGGTCAGTTGGAGCCTGGCCGATTGTGTGGTTGGCGAGCGCTGCGAGATCGGCATCCACACCGCCCCGCACTATCGCAAGCGCGGGTTGGCCGTCCAAACCACCGCCGCAGCAGTGCGCTTCGCGCTCACCCACGGCATCAACGAGGTTGGTTGGCACTGCAACGACACCAACGAAGGCTCGTGGCGCACCGCCGAGCGCGTAGGCTTTCAACTCGTCAAACACTACACCCTGCATTACACCCTGATCGGCTCGCCCTCAGCGTCCGAATAAGCGATTTCGCAGGGACAAATGTGCACCAACACCAACACCCACGAATCGATCGTGGGTGGCTGTGTATGTTGCACCGATTCGCTCAACTCAATGCTGCTGACTCGCACCCTTTAATAGTTTGAGGCCGCGTGCGAGTTTGCTCTGCTCCTCGGGGATCAGGGGGAAATGCGCACTCAACAACGCCACAAGCTCATCCAGATCGGCCTGCGTGCCCTGCCCCATCAACTCGATCTCCAATTCGCGGAACGGCTGTTCACGGCCACCAGCGCGAATCAAACCAGTATCGAGGCTCAGTTCGGCCACCAGTTGGTTCGCGCGAGAGGCGAGGATATGGCGGCGCTCGGTGTGGATGATGAGCAACGGCACCAATGGCGCATCGCCGATCAGCGCCAGGGTGCGCTCGCGCACGGTGCTCGCGGGCCACTGGCTGGGTTGGTCGTCGTCGCCGATGTCGCTCTCCCACTCATCGCGGATGTGCAGCGCCCCCGAGCCGCGCGCTGGGCCTTTGAGCGTGGCGATGCGGCGATGACCGAGATCGCGGATGCGAAGACCGTACTGGTGGGCTTCGAGCCGAGCATCGCTCGTATCGTAATACGTGTTATGTTGGCGCTCGATGCTGGGCTGTGGCATAAAATGAAAATCTTCGAGTTGGGTGATGCTAATCAGTGTGGTAAACACCTGCGGGTTTTCGATACGAAACTTCGCTTCGATCTCCATACAACCCTCTCAATCTAGCAGTGAATATTGAGTATAGCATGCTGCATACCAGTAAAGAGAGGTTTTTCAGATGCTGTACTGTATTGCAGAGCACTACAGTTGGCTTTAGCGCATGGATTTGCCCTATTTAATAGGGGCGCAGGGTTGCGCTAGCGTTCCTTCGTGCTATAATAGTCGCGATGATGGCCTATTATGGCCGAAATACGGATACAAAGAAGTGGAGTTCATTGGTGAAGGTAACCACCGAGAAATTGCCCAAGAGCCTCCTGGCGCTGAATATCGAGCTTGACCGCGATCAAGTTGAAAAGGGCCTGGATCGAGCTGCGCGCAAGCTTTCGCAAAAAGTCAATGTTCCCGGCTTCCGCAAAGGCAAAGCACCACGTTTTATTCTCGAAAACTATTTTGGCCGCCCGGCGCTCGTTGAAGAAGCGACCGACGATCTCGTAAATAAAGCTTTTCGGGAAGCGCTCGAACAGGAAAAGGTTGAGCCAGTTGGCCCGGCAAGCCTTGATGGCGTGCCGAATTTTGACACCGAGCCGTACTCGTTCCGCGTGTTGGTGCCCGTGGCCCCAACGGTGAAGCTGCCCGACTATCGCGCTATTCGCGCGAATGCAGAGCCCACCGAGATCACCGACGAGGTGGTGGAGCGCGCGTTGGAATCGCGCCGAGAACGCCACGTCGTGTTGCGTAACCTCGAAGAGCCACGGCCTGCCCAAGAGGGCGATCAGCTGAAAGTGTTGCTCGAAAGCTTCATCGGCGATGAGCCGCTTGATGATCGCGATGAAAACGGCAACGTGCGCGAGAACACCTTGGTGCTCGACCCGAAACAACTGGTGCCCGGCCTCTACGAGGGCCTGTTGGGCGTTGAGGTTGGCGAGCACCGCACGATCAACGTGCAGATGCCCGAAGATCACGAGAACGAGCAGGTGCGCGGCAAGGAAGTTCGCTTCGAGATCGATGTCCAGTCGATCGAAGAGCGCCTGTTGCCCGATTGGGACGAGCTGCCCACTCTTGAGGAGTTCGAGGGCACGCTTGAGGAGTTGCGCGCGAAGACCCGCACCGAGCTGGAGGAAGCCGCCAAACAGCGTGCAGATCGAGATACGCTCAATAGCTACATTGAGCAACTCGTCGCCCAAACCGAGTTCGATATTCCAGATGCGCTGATCGAGAACGAAGCCCACGAAATGCTGCATCAGCAGGGTCACGAGTTCGAGCGCTACGGTATTACGCTTGAGCAGATGCTGCAGTATCGCGGCCAAACCCACGATCAGGCTGTGCAGGAGCTCGTGCCACGCGCTGAGGAGCAGTTGCGCACCTCGTTGGCACTGCGCGAAGTCGCCAATGCCGAGGCGCTCAGCGTGAGCGAGGACGAGATCAATGCCGAGATCGAGAACATGCTCGAGACCTATGATGAAGAGCAACGCGATCGCGCTCGCATGCTGCTGAGCACACAACTTCGTTCGACCGTGGCATCGAGTGTTCTCGATAAGAAGCTCCGCGACCGTTTGCTGGCGATCGCCCGAGGCAATGCTCCTGAACTTGAAGCAGCAGAGACGAGTGCTGAGCCAACTGCCGAAGCTGCAGACGGCGAGGCTGATGCCTAGTGTGTAGTGGATTTGTTGGTCATATCCGGTTCGGAAGGCGCAGCAAAACACATACACACCTCATAAAAGGATGGAGTAGGAGCCATGTACGATTGGAGATCTAACATTACGGTTGAGTGGACATCGCCTCGACCCGAAGCGCTGATACCGATGGTGGTCGAGAGCACCAACCGTGGTGAGCGCGCTTTCGATATTTATTCGCGGCTGCTCAAAGAGCGGATTATCCTACTTGGCACGCCGATCGAGGATCAGATCGCGAACTTGATCGTTGCGCAGTTGCTGTTCCTCGAGCACGAGGATCCCGAGCGCGATATCCATCTGTATATCAATAGCCCGGGTGGTTCGATCACTGCGGGTCTGGCGATCTATGACACAATGCGCGCTATTCGACCGGATGTGTCCACGGTTTGCGTCGGCATGGCTGGCTCGATGGCCACGCCGATCTTGGCCGGTGGTGCCAAGGGTAAGCGCTTTAGCTTGCCGCATTCCACGATCCATATGCACCCCGCTGGCGGCGGCGCTCGCGGCTACGCTCCCGATGTTGAGATTATGGCTCGCGAGTTGCTCCGTGAGCAGCAGCTGATCCGTGAACTTCTCTCGAAGGATACCGGTCAGCCGATCGATCGGATTGCCAAGGACTTTGATCGGGATCTGTTTATGGACCCGCAACAAGCCAAGGAATACGGCATCATCGACGAAATCCTGACCAAGGACGATATGGGCGCCCTGATCGATAAGCAGTAATTCGGTGATTGCAGATTGCGGTTTGCAGCTTGTGAGTGTTTCCCAACATGAGCAAGCTGCAATTTGCAATTAGGAGTTGTTATGTCCCGCACACGCAGCAGCGGTACTGGCCGCGGGGCCTATCTGTGTTCATTCTGCGGTCGGGGTCAAGATGAGGTGCAACGCCTAATCGCTGGCCCAGGCACTGTGTTTATCTGCGATGAGTGTGTTGCCCTCTGTAGCGCCATTATCGCCGAAGATGCCGAAGTGCCGCCGGTGGTCGCCCAACCTCGAACATCGCCCACTGGCCCCGCTCGTTTACCCACTCCCCGTCGTATGCGCGAACGCCTCGATCAGTATGTGATCGGGCAGGACCGCGCCAAAATGGTGCTATCCGTCGCGGTGTACAACCACTACAAGCGTTTGCGCGCTGGGTATCATGTCGATGATGTGGAGCTTGGCAAGAGTAATGTGTTGTTGCTTGGCCCAACGGGCAGCGGCAAGACATTGCTGGCCCAAACGCTGGCCCGCATGCTCGAAGTGCCGTTCGCGATCGCCGATGCTACTGCGCTCACCGAGGCAGGTTATGTTGGCGAGGATGTCGAGAACATTCTGCTGCGGCTGATCCAAGCCGCCGATGGTGATGTCGAACGCGCTCAGACTGGCATTATTTATATCGATGAGATCGATAAGATCGCCCGCAAGAGCGATAACCCTTCGATCACCCGCGATGTGTCGGGTGAGGGTGTGCAGCAGGCTCTGCTGAAGATTCTTGAGGGCTGTGTGGCGCATGTGCCACCGCTGCCGGGCCGCAAGCACCCTCAACAAGAGTATATTGCTTTTGATACAACCCATGTGTTATTCATCTGTGGTGGTGCGTTTGAGGGGATCGACGAGATAATCGCGCGACGCTTGGGCGGCCATCGTTCGATCGGTTTTGGGAGCAGTGGCGAGGTGCCAGAGAAGGCCTCGGCGAAGTTGCTGGCACAATGCACCCCCGATGATCTGTTGCGCTTCGGGTTTATCCCCGAGTTTATCGGGCGTATTCCTGTGATTACTGCCCTGGAGCCGTTCGATAAAGAGACGATGATTCGGATCTTGACCGAGCCGCGTAATGCGGTGCTCAAGCAGTATCAGAAGATGTTCGCGCTTGATCACGTGGAGTTGGAGATTACGCCCGATGCGATCGATGTGATCGCGGAACGTGCGCTGCAATCGCGCACAGGTGCCCGCGCACTCCGTACGATTGTCGAGGAGATCCTGCTGGGTGTGATGTACGATATCCCTTCACAGGAGCATATCGGTCGCTGTATCATCAATGCCGAGGTAGTTGAGGGCCGTGGGCACCCGATTATGGTGCCTCGCGCTACGGATCGTGGCGAGTATCGCCGCCGGATGGATGAAGCCGTCTAAGTGAGTGTTGTGGGTGGTGCGCTCCGATGAACTTGCGGCCCGTTGCAGATGGAGTGCACTGGTCACAGCTCAAACGTGGAATGCTATGAGACTCATCCGACGAACTTCTGATCGCGCTCAGGCTGAGGCGGCTGGCGCTTCGCGCCGCATTTTGGTTGCCGATGATGATCCTTCGATCGCGACACTGATTCAGGTGACGTTGAAGGACCCGCGCTACGAGATCGTGGCGGTGAAGAATGGCCTGGAGGCGCTGAAGGCTTTCGATGCTGGGCCTTTCGATGTGGTGATCCTTGATGTGATGATGCCCTACGTCGATGGGTTCGAGGCTTGCGAGAAGATTCGTGAGCGCTCCGATGTGCCGATCGTGATTTTGACGTCGCGCGATGGCACTGAGGATGTGGTTCACGGCTTCGAGTTGGGCGCCGATGATTATATCACCAAGCCGTTCAAGACTGCCGAGCTGATCGCTCGTGTGGAGGCGATCCTGCGGCGCGTGGAGGGCTACAAGCACCGCGTGGCTCCGGCGATCGTGCGGGTGGGCGAACTGGTGATCGATGAGCCGCGCCATCGGGTGACGGTTCGCGGCCAGGAGGTGAATCTGACGCCGATGGAGTTTGAGTTGCTGTATTTCCTGGCAGCCAATCCCAATCAGGTGTTCGATCGCGAGACGCTCTTCCGCGAGGTGTGGGGCTACGATTATGTCGGCGAGACGAATCTTGTCGATGTGTGCGTGCGTCGGTTGCGTGAGAAGGTGGAGGTGGAGCCTTCGCGTCCACGTTTGATTACGACGGTGCGCGGCGTGGGGTATAAGCTTTCGGATAATTCGTAGTCGCGCTGTTTGTTGTTTGGGGCGTTCGATCTTCTGCTGTGCAGGGGGTCGAACGCTTTTTTTGTGTTGGTTTTTATCCACAGATTACACAGATTTCGCAGATTAGGTTTTTATTTTTGGAGTCCATCGCCAAGTCGCCAGGTCACCTAGTCACCCCGGTCACCGAGTCAGGCTTACGAGGGCGTGGGTGCGCTATACGCGAATATGTGCGTACTCGCGAGAAGGTGCGCTGCTGCGCAGGCCCAAAGGGCTGGTCGCGGCCCTTTGGAAACCCCGACTAGGGCTTATCGCCCCTGGACCCCAAAGTGGAAGGCTGCCTCATTTGATTCGTCCGTGGTTATGCCTTGTCGTACGTCGCGCTGGTGCAGGTGGAGTACACGCTCGGTGGCTATTGGCGGTGGGGTCTGCGTGATTTGTTCATTTCATTGTCATTCCGAACGAGCCGTTAGGCGACGTGAGGAATCTCATTGCTCTGCATTGTAGTGCACTTTGAGCTCTCTCCCCATTCGCTTCGCTCAGGGCTTCGACCGTTCGAGATGATAGTGTTTTTCGTTGAGCATAACGCGGTATGTGGTCGATTCACTTGGTCACCGTGTCACCCTGTCACGGATCGCGAGGCGTGAAGGCGGCGCAGCCATGCGCTGCGGAGCAGCGGGTGAAGTGCGCGCGTTGTGGCGCGTAGCGCCATCATTGTCCGAGCGCGCACACGTTGTGCACGACGTTGCTCGCCCGCAGCGACGGGCGGTGAGGCGCTGGCTGTTTCTCTTTTCCCCAAAAAACTGGTTTGGTGGTGAGCAAGGGGTGAGGCGGTATGCTTCACCCCTTGTTGATTAGCTTGTGGTTCGTCGCGCCCGCCAATCGGCGAGGAATGAGAGGATGGTGTAGTACACTGGGTAGATCATCGAGAAGATCAGGAGCGGCTTGCGCATTGGCCCATCGATCAGGAGTGCGGCCAGGAGCGCTGCGCCACAGATGAGCGCGCCTAGGAAGTGCAGGCGCGGGTGGCTGTGGAAGCGGGTGATGTAGATGTAGCGCGTTGGCACCAGCACCATGATCGAGAGAAAGACGATGATCGCCGTGTTGATCCAGACTGGTAGGCCGAACATGTACAGGTAGGCGACGACCACATTCCAGTAGGACGGGAAGCCCAGGAAGAAGCCGTCGTCGTCGAGTTTGGCATCGGCACGCGAGAATCCGAATGCACTGGCCAACAGCGGCAGGGAGCCGAACAGGATACCGGGCTCGCTCAGCATGCCGGCTTTGAGCATAAAGACGACGGGCAGGAATACGTACGAGATGTAATCGACGATGTCGTCGAGGCGGCGGCCATCGAATTCGGGCACGATTTCTTTGACACGGTAGCGTCGTGCTAGGAAGCCATCGGTAGCGTCGATTGCAACTGCGCTGAGCAGTACAAAGAGCGCTAAACTGAGTTGATCGTTCAGTAGCAGGTGTACCGATAGCAGTTGTAGGATGACCGTCGATGCGGTATAGACATGTACTAGGAAGGCTTTAACACGCAGGCTAGACATGCGACGCTCCCTCTTTCATTGGTTGAATGGCGGTATGTTGGGGATGCTGGGAGGTGCATCCTGTTGTGATGAAGAGACCTCTCATTATCCACGGATAATTCCTAAGACTTCGTCGCGACGCTGTTCCATCTCTTCGCGGGTCAGCGCTTCGAGGTTCAGGCGTAGCAACGGTTCGGTGTTCGACGAGCGGACGTTGAAGTGCCAGGTTGGGTAGCTCACCGACAGGCCGTCGAGGTTGGTGATTTCGCCATCCTTGTAGCGCTCGGCGAGTTCGCGCAGTTTGGCCTTGGCGTCTTGTACGGTCGAGTTGATCTCTCCCGAGATGAAGTATTTGGCTTCGAGCGGGGCGAGGAGTTCGGACATCTTCTGCCCGCTGGTGGCCAGCATCTCTAGGATCAGGAGCGATGGGACGATGCCGGAGTCGGCGTAGCCGAAGTCTTGGAAGTAGTAGTGTCCGGTGACTTCGCCGCCGAACAGGGCGCCTTCTTCGGCCATGCGGCGCTTGATGAAGGCGTGGCCGACGCGCTCCATCAGTGGTGTGCCCCCATCGGCGCTGATCAGTTCGGGCACGGCCCAGGAGGCGCGTACGTCGTAGACGATTTTGCTGCCGGGCTTTTTCTTGAGCAGGTAGCGGCCCAGCAGTGCGGTCATGTAGTCGCCTGCGATGAATTCGCCGCGGTCGTCGATGACGAAGAAGCGGTCGCCGTCGCCGTCGAATGCGAAGCCAACGTCGGCTTTTTCGGCGGGGACGCGGGCTTGCAGTTCGGCGCGGTTCTCGGGTTGCAGCGGGTCGAGGCCGTGGTTGGGCAGGCTGCCATCCGGGTCGAGGTACATGCCAATGAGTTCGATCGGCAGTTTTTCGTACACTCGCTTGAGGATGGGGCCGACCATGCCGTTGCCGGTGTCGGCGACAACGCGCAGCGGTTTGGGCAGGTTGGCGAGTGCGTTGACGTCGATCAGGCTGAGGACGGCTTCGATGAATTCCTCAGAGAGATCGAGCTCGCGCATGCTGCCTTTGCGGGTGGCGGTGGCGTAGTCGTCGTTTTCGACGATCCGCCGCAGATCTTGGATGCCCTGATCACCGCTGAGCAGGTAGGGCATTTCGCGCACCATCTTGAAGCCGTTGTACTGCTTGGGGTTGTGCGAGGCGGTGACCATCATACCCGGCAGTTTCAGTTTATCGCAGGCGAAGTAGTATTGGTCGGTGCTGACCATGCCGATATTGATGACATCGGCGCCTTGGTCCATGATGCCACGGGTGACGGCATCGAAGAGTTGCGGCCCAGAGAGGCGCATATCCCGTCCAACGAGCACTTCGCTCGCCTGAAGGAATGTAACGAAAGCCCGCCCAATGGCATAGGCGGCCTCTTCGTTGAGTTCGGTGGGATATATGCCACGGATGTCATAGGCCTTAAAGATACCAGGAGTAACGTTCATGCTACCTTTCCTTCTCGATAGGCTCATCTAGCAGGTATTATACTCGCAACTGGCCAAGATATGGCGATATATTCACGAGTTTAATCGAACGTCATCAAAGCGCTTAACATGACGTTTATAGATGATTAATGGTGTCTGGTTGAGTGGTGATGAACAGCCGCTGTAGCCTGTTGCACGGCACTTGAGATCGACCTTCTGCGACTTGCAGGAGGTCGACTCGTGTGTTTATGCGATACAGGCGTCGATATTAGGATGTTGAACGTTGTCGATCGTTTTGGGCGATCATCCGGCGTTACGGTTACTCTGTATTTTGTAGAATCCAACGATCATTTGATTGATCGTAGAGATAGAGCAGATTGGTTTGGCGCACGTCGGTGGGCGCGGTGAGTGTGAAGTCGAACTGGATAAGCCGCAGCGACATGGTAAGCTCTTTGTTGAAGATGATGCGGCGCGCTCGTTCGTTGCCGCGCACGCCTTGATCGCTGAAGTCGAGTTCTTCACGAGGCTCGCCGATCGGCTCGCCTGTGGCGCTGAGGGGCAGCGAGTAGATTTTGGAGGCACGGGCGAGGGCGTAGTAGAGCCGCTTGCCTTTGGCCGTGTTAAAGACACCGACTCCAAATGGATCGATGTTCTCGCGGATAATGCTGACCTGCTTGTTGCTGAGATCGACGCGGAACAGGCGTCCTAGCTCTTGGCTGCGCGTTGAGCCAGCGACCGAGGAGACGTAGAGGCTGTGCGTGTCGCAATCGTAGGTCATCGCGAGGATGCCGTAGACATTGGCTTCGTTGGGTGGCGCGGCGGCGGGCAGGCTGAGCAGCGGCTGCATCTCGGCGGTCTGCGGGTCCACGCGATAGATGGTGTTGGCTTGCTCCGGCGGATTGTTGAGCGTGCTGATCCACGGCGCTGGTGCGGTGTACACGGCTCCGTCGCGGTCGAACAGCACGTGGCTCAGGAATCCGGCATTGCCCCACGAAGGGTGCCGATACGGCGGCGGGTTCGAGAGCGGTTGGCCATCGGGGCCGGGTTCGTAGAGGAGCATGCCCGGGAGAAAGCGCGATTGCGTATCGAGCACGGCGGTTTGGCCAAAGCCCATCTCACGGGCGAAGGGCGGCACACGGATGCATCCGGTGGAATAGCCGATCGGCCCAGGGGTGGCGCTCCTGTTCGATTGGTTATCGCCCGTCCCACGCAGCGCGAGCACCCCACCGAGCACCAGCAGTGCGAGCAGCGCGATGCCACCGCCGATCAGCAGCATGTTCGGGCCACGCGGTTTTGGCGGTGGTATGGTTTGTGGCGATTGTGCTTTGCGTTTGCGTCGGCTCATGGTTGCGCCTGTGTTTCTGGCTGAAAGAGTGGTCCGGACCAGCATGGATACTCTTGTGGTACGTAGATGCCATCCTGCAGGATCGATTCGGCCCAACAGTACTGCTGATTAGGCCGTCCGTCGTTTTTCAGTTGCGGCACGTACCAGAACACGAGTTGTGCGTTCTCGATTGATTCGGGCGGGTCGTCGATGAACTTCTCGGGGCCTTGCTCCTCGTTGGTGTTGCAGCACGGCCCGATCGTCAGCATGTCGCTTTGGCCCTCGTCGCGGTCGGCGTGCAGCCGCGTGACGTAGATGTACGCGTTGTCGCCGCGCCCGCCATCGCCGAATTGCCCGCGCCCAGTAGCGATCTGGAAGACATCGCCATTCTCGAAGCGCACGCGGTATTCGGTGCCCTCAGGACTCACGGCTTGATTGCTGCTCAGTTGCCAGCCCTCGGTGCTCCAAGCTTGCCAACTCTCCCCATTCCAAGCCTCAAAATTGGCGTTGCCCGCTAGCGCGATTCGTGAAACAGGCCGATACGTGCCATCGTCGCCGCAGCCGCGCCCCATGCTCGCCACCTTGGGCCGAAAGCGCCCATCGAGGTAGAAGTCGAAGGTTTGGCCGTAGTAGTAGTTGCAGGGCTGCGGCCAAAGCTCCGACCAAAACTCTTGGTGCAGGCTGAAGCCAACCAGCGTATCGCCGTCGCGCAACTCGATGATCTCGGGCGGGCGGATCGCGATCACGGCGGCCTGCGAGAAGTATGGGCATCCCACCGCATCGCTGTAGCCGAAGCCATCGGTCTCGCTATAGTTGACGTGCCAATCTACGAGTTTCGCGCTCTCGATGAATGGGCGGCCCTGGAAACTCACATCCGAGATGCGCAGCCCATCGGAGGAGGTGAGGATATAGTCGAACGACCAGCCGTCGCGCTCGACGTGCGTGGTGTTCTCGCAGTAGTACAGCACCGCCTCGTTCTGCAGGCTCTTCTCGGTGATGGCCGGGCCGGTGGTGCCCACATTCGTCCATCGCAGGCCAACCAGCATAGGGGTTGTGAGATCGACGATCGCCCAGAGTGCGCGGTCGCCCTCCACAAAGGTCGGCGCGACGCAGAGATGTTCCGAGCGTTCGCAGCGCGACTTGTTGAGCGCTGTCTTGGTGTTCGCCATCAGCGCAGCCTCGGTGTTGGGCGCGTAGCCGAGCGCTGCGTGCACCTCGGGCGCTTTGGTGGCGATCTCGCGGGCGATATCGGCAAGGTGCGGCGGAATATCGGGTTGCGCACCCTGTCGCAAATCGAGCGACAGCACGCGCTGCTGATCCAAGTTCACGACCGAGATCAGCGTCGAGTTGGTGGCGAAGTTGAAGATTTCGACCCGATAACAGCGGGCTTGTTGGCACACAGTCGTGCTTGGCGTGCGGTCGCTATTGCGCCACGGCACCACACCGAACACCTCGGTTCGCAGCGGCGCGCCTTGGCGTTGGTCGTACAGCAGCGGCAACAACTGCGGATCGCTGAGCGCGATCGTCTGCGCCATCTCCTGCTGAAGGTCGAGCCCGCCGAGCTTCAGGATCGGTGGTTGGCTGTTGAGTGCCTCCTGTACCCGCTGCAAATAGGCGCTGAGCAATGGGTGTGTGGCGAGATCGGGCGAACGAGGCTCAGCCAGTTCGCTTACATCGTTGCTCTGCACATTGGGTGAAGGTGTGGATTCGGGCGGTGGGGAGGTCGTGACGCACGCTTGCAGGTAGATCAACACAAGAAACAAGCCAAACCCTCGCAGCATAGAAACTCCTTAGTGCCAAAGAGAAGCGCCCTTGCCATTTGGTAGATACGCTGTATATCAGCGTGATAAATCGGAATCTGCGCGTATAAGAGAAGTTCCGCTTCGACCGCTTCCTAATAGCCTAGAACACACTATTTGATGGTATTTGGAAATCGAATAAATGTAACATGGCATATACGAACCTAGCCATGTTACAGATGAATCGTATTGTTAAATCATCTATACTTTTGTGGTGTGAGCATGTTACGGTGATTATAATACATTTTACAGTGTTTGGCTTGATTTCAATACAAATCCTTTGAACTTCTTGTTATTGTGCTTATACTGATATATCACTTTGTTGTCAGTGATAAGCTATAGCGAAAAAGATATATGATCTCTGTCTATAATCATTTCTAAGGCTGCCTTTGTATTGATAAGTTCTGATTGAAACTTGGTGGATCTATGGATGAATGAAACTATCACAAGTGAAATTACTCTCATTGCGAATTTATGCCTGGATTGTATAGGCAAACTTATTCTCAGCAAATAAAGAAAGGTGTTGTCAATGATTAGCCGTTCGAGAAAACATTTTTGGACGCTTTTTTTTGGGATTGCGTTGATCTGCTTTGCTCAGACACTCCAAGCTGTTCCACTCGTCCAAAGCGCCCCGCTCCTTGCCATCACACCAACAGGCGAGCCGCCCACTCCTATGCCTCCGACATCGGAACCTGAACCCACACCCACGGCTGTTGAGGAGCCTCCTCCCGACGCGGAGCCTACCCCTCAACCCACACAAATACAGAATGAGCGTGATAAGGCCGATCCTCGGGTGACGAAAAGCGTTGATCATTCTGATGTGCAGATCGGCGATGTGATCGTCTTCACGTTGCGCGTGACGAACACGGGCGATGAGACTGCCGAGAATGTGGTTGTCACGGACTCGATGCCTGGCTTTTTAGACATCTTGGATGTAGCCAGTTCCAAGGGCAGTGTCACGGTATCAGGGCGCGATGTCAGGGTAAACGTTGGCACCGTGGCTCACGGCGAGGTAGTGATTATCAACATCCAAGCCCGTGTCAATGAGAGCGCCACCCTGGGTGAGGGCTCGAACCGCGCGAACTTGGTGGCGAGCAATCGCAGCGATAACCCTAGCAACAATACCAGCACGGTCTTAATCCGCATCAGGCAGAGCGACCCCACGCCAACGCCCGAACTTGGCACGCCAACAGAGACGCCTTTGCCGGAGATGCCCACAGAGACGCCCGTTCCTGCGCCGAGCCCGACCGTGGTGCCTCCTCAGCCTGCCCGTATGCCACAGACGAGCGGTGCGGATCAGGGTGTGATCTGGTTCTTGACGACGTTAGGCTTGTTGCTGATTGGCTTGAGTGTGTGGATGCGACGCTCGAACATCTAATCCTTGAGTAAAGCTACCAGCTCCCGGCGCCTTCAGGCATTTGTGGGAATGTCTGAAGGCGTCGTTGACACTGTTGCATATCTCTTATCTGTTCGTAGAGTTTTGGTTCACAAACCTACTACAATAAGGTAACAACAGGTTTTTTGTCCTTGGTGAGCATTTACTTTTTAATGGATATGCTAGATGGTACGTCTTTGCACTCATACATTGTTGGTTATTATCCTACTGGGTGGCATATTCGCCTCATCACCCGCGACGTTGGCCGTGCCGAATCCTCAACCCAGTGCGCCAACACCGCCGAGCATTGAGTTCGATTCGGATGGATTGGCGATCGCGTGGCAGAACCGTTCGGCTCCCATAGAGCCGACACCTTCACTCGCCGCTTTGGCGCCAGAATGGCCTTTGACTGAGATCGGCGACGCGAAGGTGCCAGCGCAACTGATCGCACTGCAAGTGCCGCACGACGTCATCATCGAGCCGCAGATCTTGCATCTCGAAACGATCCCCTGGCAGGGCACGATTCTCTCGCGCGAAGCGATTGTGCCACAAACGATCGATGGTGAACTGCGCCCCGATCTCGCTGTTGCGCCCGATGTCTCTCTGCCCGATGCACCGCTGGTGGTGCTGCGCGATGCGACTATCCGCGATACGCGCATTGTGGTGCTGGCGTTGAGCGCGGTCTTCTCGGCGAACGGCCAACCGCAGGCGCTGACCGCTATCAAAGCGAGTGTGCCGGGCGCGCAACCGCTGTCCACCAGCATCGACGAACTGCTTGCGAGCGGCGAGCCGTTCCTTGCGAGCGCCAGCGGCCCCAGCAACCCATTGGCGGCTCAGAATGGCGTGGTGACGGTGCGCGTGAGCCAACCTGGCATTCAGCGCATCACCGGGTCGGCACTCGCTGCGGCGGGCATCAATCTCGCGACGCTCAACCCCAGTCAGGTGCGGCTGCGCCACAAGGGTGTCGAAGTGGCGTTGGAGATGCGTTTGGGTGGCGATAGCAAACTCGATGCTGCCGATGAGATCCGTTTTTACGCGGAACAGCCGGGCGATCGCTGGAACGCAACCACGACGTATTGGCTCTCGGTGGAGAGCGGTTCGGGTTTGCGCATGAGCACGCGCAACACCGCACCCGCCAGTGCGACGGTGCGCACCATCGCTCGCGAGCGTGGGGTGTGGTATCAGCCTACCTTTTACGATTCGTTGCAACCGGGCCTCGACGGCGACCACTGGTTCGCCGCCGACCTCAAGTCGGGGCCGGGTCTTCCTGCGATGAGCGTGTCGTTTACGCTGACACCCACGCTGCCATTGGCGAGCGGCACCAGTATCTTGACCGCCACTGGCGCTGCGTATATGTCGGGTCCGCACAATCTTCAGTTGCGTTTGGGAAGCACCAATCAGCAGGCGACGTGGAACGGCACGGGCAACTGGACGCAGGCGCGCAGCTTTGGGACGAGCAACGCGAATGTGACGGTTTCGCTGTTGCCCGGCAGCGTTCCCGATGGCCTGACGCTCGATCAGGTGGCGTGGGAGCGCCCGGTGACGCTGAATTTCGCCAATCGCGGCGCGTTCTTCGATGGTGTATCCGGCACGTGGCGCTATCAGTTGAGCAATGTGGCATCTGGCAGCACGCTCTACGATATCACGAACCCGACCGCGCCGAGCATTCTGACGCTGAGCAGCGGCACGTCGCCGTTGTTCCAGGATGGGCCAACGCCGCGCAAGTATGTGCTGGCTGGCACTGGTACGCTGCACACTCCTGAGGTGCGCGCCCACACGCCGACGAACTTGGCCACACCGCGCAACGCCAATGTGGTGTACATCGCGCCCGCTGCGTTCCACAGCGCGCTGACGCCGTTGGTGCAGCGCCGCCAAAGCCAAGGCCATGCCGTCGCGGTCATCGATGTGCAGGCGATCTACAACGCTTGGAGCTTTGGGAATATCGATCCTGCGGCGATCCGGGCGTTCTTGCGCTATGCTGCGGCGACGTGGAGCCGTGTGCCTAGCTATGTGATCCTGGTGGGTGATGGCACCTCCGATCCGCGCAATTACACGGACCGTAATAATGCCACGTTTATCCCGCCGTATTTGGCGATGGTTGACCCGTGGATCGGTGAGACGGCTTGCGATGCCTGTTACGCTCAGCTCACGGGCAATGATCCGCTCGACGATATGCTGCCTGATCTGGCGCTCGGTCGCTTCCCCGTAAAGAGCGTCGCCGAGCTTCAGGCGCTGGTGAGCAAGGTGATCAGCTATGAGACGGCGACTGGTGGGTTGGATTGGCGCTCCCGCGCGGTGTACCTGGCCGATAACTATCGAGAGGCGAACGGTACGGTTGATCCGGCTGGCGATTTCGCGCTGACGGCTGACCAGAGCATTACCGAACTTCCCCAAGGGATGCAGGCGCTGCGCTTGTACTACGACCCATGGATATCGCATCAGGGAGTGCCCTGGCGCGAGCCGAACGCGGCCAAGGCCCGCGAGCGTACGCTGGAGTTGTTCAACAACGGCGCGGGATTGGTGACATTTATGGGCCATAGCCACCAATGGCAGTGGGCCGTGACCGATACCACAAAGGAGCCGTCATCGCTGTTGAGCTTGTACGATCCCGATGGGCTGACGAACGCCGATAAGTTGCCGATCGTGTTGGCGATGACGTGCCTCTCCAGCGCGTTCCAGACGCCAGCGTTCAGTGGCACCACGGTCGATGAGCGCTTGCTGCTGGCGAAGGGCGGCGCTGCGGCGGTGTGGGGTTCGACTGGGCTTGGGGTGGCCTACGGCCACGATGCGCTCATGCGCGGCTTTATGGGCGCGCTCAGGGCTGCGCCCGCGCAACGGGGCCAACTTGGGTCGCTGACGATGGCTGGTTACTGGGAGTTGTTCATGCATAACACCTGCTGCAAGGAGGCGCTGCGCACCTTCGTGTTGCTCGGTGACCCGTTGATGCCCGCCCGCGTCGAGCCTGCCCAGCGCCTCTACGCGCCGTGGGTGCGGAAGTAGGGTCTGTCTGGAAAGCAAAGAGGCATCGACCTTCTGCTCAGATGGTCGATGCCTCTTTTTGTTGGTCTTGAGAAGCGGTTGTTTAGTGCGCTCCAGCCCGTTTGCTGGGCTTAACGAACAGCAACATGATGCTGTAGACAACCCACAACAGCGAGGGTACGATCAGGGCGAGGAAGCCACACGCGAGATCGTACGGATAGCCGTAAAAGCCGATCTGTGTGGGGTGCACGCTGATCATCAAATAGCTCAGCGGCAGGAAGATGATCGTGCAGAGCACGATCCGGCAGATCAGCCACCATCGACGTGTTGGCTTTGCGCCATTCCGCATCTTTACGATCGACCGCACCAGCATCGCCAGCATGATCAGGCCGATGATTGTGAAGCCCAGCGAGATGAGCCCCACGAGTTTCCAGAAGGTCGTTCCGACCTGGACTTCTTGTGGGGTTTCGCCCAGCAGGAGCGCCACAATGCCGTGCACCAGCGGTTCTGCGAACTCCGGCACAGAATCCCCGGCCAGAATGGAGATGCCGATCTTCTGCTCGGGCAGCATCACGATCATCGCCGACGAGCCGATGCCATCGCCTGCTTTGTACAGGATGCGCGTGCCGTAGAGCGTTGTTTCCTCGAAGCCGCTCAGCGCGTATTTCGTGTCGGGGCTGCCCGTGTCTATCTCGCCCTTGTGCGACATCCGCAGCGTCTCATGGCTGAGGTATGTCTGCTCGTCATCCTCCATCATCGCCGAGAGGAACGTGGACAAGTCCAAGACGTTCGAGTAGATGCCGCCTTCGGGATTCTGACTCTCTCCAAAGATGTGGTTATTAGGAGCAGATTTATTCCTTCGCCCAAACACCCAGTTGTACTCGCTCGCCGCATTCGATGGATCAAAACTCGTGTGCTCCAAGCCTAACGGTTGGAACAAGGCCTTGTGCATGTATTGTTCGTAGTCGGTTTGGGTCACCTGCTCGATCACGAGGCCCAGGACGTTATAGCAGGTGTTGCAGTACGCCCCTTGTGTGCCTGGCTCTGCGACCATATCAACCGTGCTTAACGCGCGGATGCCGTTCTCCAACGAGTTTCTGTTCGCCTTTTCGTTCTGGAAGATGGAGCCATCCGCTGTAAAGCGCTCGATGCCGGGCGAATGCGTGAGCAGATGGCGAATCGTCACTTTGGCCGAGCGCTCGGCATCTTTGTAGGTAAACCAGGGGATGTAGCGCTGGACTGGCGCGTCGAGCTCGATCGCTCCCTGTTCATACAGATGCAGAATCGCGGCGGCTGTGAACGCCTTGGTGACCGATGCGGTTGAGTAGACGGTCTGTGGCGTTACTGGCTCGCGCGTCTGGAGATCTGCAACGCCGATGCCGTTGGCCGCAATCACCTCACCATTAGAGACAATGGCGTAGGCGCCGCCTGTGATATCGTTTTGCTGAAACTGTCTCGCGACGTACTCATCGATCTGCGCTAACAATTGTTGATCAGGTGCCGTTTGTTGTGCATAACTGGCATTGGGCAACAGGCAAGCAAGCAGAGCGATCACGAGGAATAACGCTTTTTTAGCCATTGCTCTGCTTGCCTTGCTGAGTGTTGGTCAATGACGGCAGTTTCTTAAACAGGTAGAACGCAACCAAGGTGTAGAGCACCAGCTGTAAGATGCCAGTATCGCCGGTTAGCACCTCGGACCACTGCGAATCGCTTTGGGTGAACAGGGCGAAGCGGCCCCAAAAGACGTTGTGCGCACCGTGGATGAGGGCTGCGGGCCACACGCTATTGGTGACGAGCCGAAGATACCCAAAGACCACGCCGATAATCGTCACTGTTGCGAGAAACAGCGGGATAACGACCCAACGCGGCCCTTCGGCATGGTACGACGATGTGAGTAGGATCATGGGCAAGTGCCAACAGGCGTGAATAAAGCCATTGAGGAGGAAGGCGCGCTGGGGGCCGAGATCCATCAGTTGCGGGAGCAGGTAGCCGCGCCAGCCGATCTCCTCGGTCAGCGCCGAGGTCAACGTGTGCATGATCAAGGTTGGGATCGTTGCGATCAGCACCACCGATGGGCTATAGCCCTCCAGGTTCGCGTATGTAATGCTGCCCAGCCCCGTGAGCCAGAGCACGCTATAGCCGATCAGTTGAATCACGAGCGGAACGAGCAGCGCGAAAGGCCAGGTTTTGATGCCCAGAGTGTGCAGACCTAGTTGTTTCAGGCCAGCCTTGGTGTATCCATCGCGAGTGACGATAAAGAGCATAAGCAGGACGCTAATCGTCGGTGTGAGCATATACGCACTGGAACTGATTCCAGGTATGAGCGCGAACAGAGTCCCGAGCAGCATGACGATAAGGGTGTAGATCCATGCTTTTGGCAGCGACGCGAGTTTGGTGAACATAGATGGACTGGGTCTCCTTGGGTTGTGTTGCAATCCGCTTAAACCGTAGCGGGTATGGATAGGAAACTGTATTATACAACGAGTGTTGGGCTGATTTATACAATTTTTAAACCAATCAAGCGGATCGATTCGCTTGCTATGACACGAAAAGTCCTTATTCGTTGCGTTTGTGGCGCATCCATGCGGATAGCGCTTCAAGTGAGCAGGATTGCGTTAACTTGCTCCACGTGAGCATTCTGAGTTGGTATCGCTGTTTTGTGTTGCAAAGTAAAAACGAATACGAGTCGCGAATGGTTACCGTTCGTGCGGGCATATGACGTATGGCAAGCAGTGCGGGTTGCGGGGCGTTGCGCGAGCGATGCCGGGCAGGCATATGCGAGCGCTCAACGTTGCGGCTGCGGGCCGTTGGCCCAGAGCGACGGGTGTTGAGGCTGAGACTTGGCTGATCTTTCCTCCAATAATCCGGCTGGTTGGTGATGAGATGCGCGTTGATAGTTGCGAGATTCGTTCGGCTTGACACTATTTCCGGCGCGTGCTACCATATTCTCACGCTATATGGAGCAGGAAAATGATCGTTTGCCGCAACAGCATCTTTGATCGAGAGTATTATTGCCCTACTATGGGCTAGCGATCTGGTGCTCCACGAGGGCGGTTTGATAGTTGTACGAATGCGTGGACCCAGCAGTCCACGCTTTTTTGTGTTCTCAATGCTGGGAGTTGTGTGATGGATATTGACCAGCTACTGACGCGCGGCGTCGCCGAGGTGATCGTCGAGGCCGAGTTGCGTGCCAAGCTTAAAAGTGGCCGAAAGCTTCGGCTCAAGCAGGGTTTTGATCCGACAAAGCCGTATATGCATATTGGGCACTCGGTTGGTCTGCGGAAGCTGCGAAAGTTTCAGGAGCTCGGTCATCAGGTGGTGTTGATCGTTGGCGACTGGACGGCGCAGATCGGCGATCCGAGTGGCCGCGATGAGACACGCCCGCGTCTCACGGCGGAGGTTGTGCAGGAGAATGCGCGCATCTTTATGGACCAGTTCTTCCGCGTGGTGGATCGCGACCGCACGGAGGTGCGCTGGCAGAGCGAGTGGTTCGGGAATTTCAGTTTGGCGAACGCGCTTGATCTGGCGGGGCGCTTTACGCTGGGCCAGATGCTGCAACACGAGACGTTCCGCAAGCGCTACGAGGAGGGCGGCAAGCTGACCATCCTTGAACTGATGTACCCGATGTTGCAGGGCTACGATTCGGTGGCGATCAATTCGGATGTGGAGTTCGGCGGCACCGATCAGAAGTTCAACAACTTGGCTGGCCGCGAGTTGATGGCTCAGATGGGTCAGACGCCGCAGGATATCTTGCTGGTGCCGCTGATCCCCGGCACCGATGGCCGCAAGATGGGCAAGACGTTCGATAACACCATCGATGTGGTGATGTCGCCCGCCGATATGTACGGCAAGGTGATGTCGATGAGCGACGAGGTGATGCCGCTCTACTACGAGGTGTTGACCGACGAGCCGTTGGAGGCTATCGCTGAACTGCGCCACGAGTTGGCGAGCGGCGTTGGCAACCCGATGGATTGGAAGAAGCGCTTGGCCCACAATATCGTTGCGCAGTTCCACAACGCAGCCGCTGCCGATGCTGCTCAGGATACGTTTGAGCGCCAGGTGCAGCGCCGCGAGTTGCCCGACGATATCCCCGATGTGGCGATTGAGCAGCCGATGAGTGTGGTCGATTTTGTGGTCGCGGCTGGCATGACGGCGAGCAAGAGCGAGGCGCGTCGGTTGGTGGCTGGCGGTGGTGTGTACATCATCACCGATGGCAACAAGGTGCGTGTCGATGATCCGGCGACGCTGGTGGACCCGGCCACGGAGCCGATCGTGCAGGGCGGCAAGCGCCGCTTCGCTCGGGCGCGCAAGAAGTAGGTTCCCCGAATACCATTAACGCAACCAGGGCTGATGCGGCCTTGGTTGCGTTTTTTGCTTGACGCGCTACTTAACGCTTTCACAGCTTCTTGACCGACGTCGGCGGGGCGATTCTGGTATAATGGCCTCGATACATACACGGGATTGGAGTGCTGCAGTGAGCGATCAAACGCCGCAAACCATCACGCTGTATATGCGACCAGGATGCCATTTGTGCGAGGACGCCGCCGATCTTCTCGAACGCTTGCGGCTGCGTTTTCCTCTTCAGGTCGTCGAAGTGAATATTTTGAGTGATCTTGGGCTGTACGAACGCTACAAGCAGAGTATTCCAGTACTGGCCTTCGCTAATGGCACCACGCTGTGTGCGCCGATTCGGGAGGCCGATGTGCTGCGTGTGTTAGGATAATCCATGGCCGATGCAAATACTCCCATGCCTCAGGATGCACCTGTCCGTCCTTCGCCCCCCTCATCACCCGCCTATGCTCGTATCAACCAGATGATCGCGTGGTGCCTGCGCCACTGGTTGCTGTTGGCCAATGGTTTGGCGCTTGTCTATGCGGGATTACCGTGGTTGTCACCGTTAGCGCGAAGCGCCGGGTTCGAGCGCTTAGGTCTTATTCTGTTTTGGATCTATCAGCCGCTCTGCCATCAAAACCCCGAGCGTTCGTTCTGGTTCGTCGGCTATCAGGTCGCGTATTGCCACCGCTGCACCGCGATGTACACGGCGATTTTGGTGGCGGGCCTGCTGTTCGGGGCGCTGCGTGGCTTGTTGAAGCCGATGCCGCTGAAGGTGGCGGGCCTGCTCCTGCTGCCGATGCTGATTGACGGTCTGATGCATATGTTCGATGATGTGACGGGCTTGGCGTTGCGCGGCCACGATCACGATATCGGCTCGTTCAATTTCGTGGTCCGTATGATCACAGGCGTGCTGGTGGGTGTGGCGATGCTGCTGGTGATCTACCCCCGTGTGGAGCGTGAGCTTGAGAGCGCTGATTCATTGATCGTTTCTGCGAGTTGAGTTATGCGACGATTGGCTTCTCAGACATCTTGGCTGTTGCTGGCGCTGCTGTTGTTGGCGAGCTGTGGCACGCCAAGCCAGCAACCCGCTGCTCCAAGCAGTACGACGAGCAATGTGAATCTCGCCGCTGAGTCGCGGTTGCTCGACACCTCCGGCGACTTCATTATGCCGAATGTGGGTGCCGAGGCGCCCGACTTCGAGTACACTCTGAGCGATGGCACGACACAGCGCCTGAGCGACCTGCGGGGCAAAAAGGTGATCCTGAACTTTTGGGCCACGTGGTGCGAGCCGTGCTTGGCCGAGATGCCCGACCTCGATCGCATCGTGAAGGAGCACAGCGATATCGTGGTGCTGGGCATCAACAAGCTCGAAACACCCGAAACGATCGGGGCATTCGCCTCCACAAAGCTCGATGTCTCGTTTCTGCTGATCGCGAATACCGACGGTGCGATCGCCAATCGGTACGCTGCACGCAACATTCCGACGAGCTTTTTCATCAACTCCGATGGCACCATCGGGGCGCGGCGGATCGGTGTTATGACCCACGAATTTATGCAGTCACAAGTTGATCTGCTCCATTAAACATGGGGAGGAACGCGATGAGCGAGCGAAGTAGTGATGAGATATTGGAGCTAGCGCGTCAACGGATCGCTGCCCGCAATGCGGAGCAGATGCCCGAGCACGATACATCGGAACGGTTGTGGCGGTTCGCGCTGATGGGGTTGTTCGGTGCGCTGCTGTTGGGCTTGTTAGCTTGGCCGGGCATGCCGCTCGATCGCAAAATGTACTCGGTGGTGCACGGCGTCTGCGCGCAGATCCACAATGTGCAGGTGGGCGGGCTAGACCTGCCGTTGTGCGCCCGCAACACTGGCATCTACAGCAGTTACCTGATCACTACGGGCTACCTGCTGCTGCTCGGGCGGAGCCGCGCCGCTAAGCTGCCGCACTGGTCGATCCTGATTGTGTTGGCGCTGTTCGTCGTTGTGATGGCTATCGATGGCTTCAATTCGATGTTAGTCGATATGTTTATGCCGCATCTCTATACGCCGCAAAACTGGCTGCGCACGTTGACGGGCATCGGCATGGGCATCTCGATCGCCACCATGATGCTGCTGATCTTGAACGTATCGCTGCGCCAAAATGCCGATACGCAGCAGCGCGTCCTCGGCGGATGGCGAGAACTCATCGGCGCCGTACTAGTGAACGCGCTGGTATGGGTCGCGATTTACGGGAATATAGGGGTGATGTACTGGCCGCTCGCAATCGTTGCCTGGTTGGGCATCACAGGCGTGCTGTACAGCGTTAACGTATTGCTCACGGCGCTGTTTATGCACTACGAGGGGCGTGTATCACGCATCGGCCAACTAGCAAAGCCAGCCAGCATCGCGCTGATCTTCACGCTGATCGAACTTGGTGGTCTCTCGGCAGTCCGGTTTTGGCTCGAATCGCAGGGGATGATCGCAGGCCTCTAGATGTAGTACATCATCTCGCCGTTGCGTTCGCGCTTTCGTTGCACCAAATCGTCAATCGTCAGGCCCGATAAGCGTTGTTCGAGCAGGGCACGCAAATCATCCCAAATCTCGCGGATCAGTTCTCGATCCATTGGCTCCGTTGAGGGCACATTGTCGCGTCCGCTATCTGTAGGCAACAATGGGCCTTCGAGCGCCAACAGCGCATCGTGAATTGTGATTTGAGCCGGAGGCCGTGCCAAACGGTGGCCACCCTGCGGTCCGCGAATACTCTCGATCAGGCCCGCTTTGCGTAGCGAGATCAAGATCTGATTGAGATAATTCTCATCAATACCTTGGCGCAAGTGAATATCGCGGCTTTGAACCGGTCCTTCACCGTAGTGTTGCGCTAAATCGAAAAGCGCTCGAAGACCATATTCGCCTTTACTTGAAATTCGCATAGCACTCTAAATAGTATTCGATGGCTTCAATATGCGGATCGCATATCAACCTATCATACACGATCATCCATTAAAATACCAGCATGATGTCTTGTTTTTTCGGCTTGCGCGCCTCATTCATGCTGCCGCTGCGGAATCCTTGCAGATCTAGGGTGATATACGTGTAGCCTAGCTCCTTCAATCGCTGCACAATCACCTCGCGCTGCTCGATCACAAGAGCAATATCCTCGGGGAGCACCTCCAATCGTGCAATTGTATCGTGATGGCGCAGCCGGAACTGCACCAACCCTAAACCTCGTAAAAAGCGCTCGGCCTCATCCAACACGTGCAACTTCTCGGCGGTGACCCGCTCGCCATAGGCGATGCGCGACGAGAGGCAGGCGTACGACGGCTTGTTCCAGTTCGGCAGTTCGAGACGCCGGGCAAGCTCTCGAATCTCGGCCTTCCCAAGCCCCACCTCTAGCAACGGGCTGCGCACCGAGAACTCCACGGCAGCGCGGTGCCCAGGCCGATGCGTACCGATATCGTCGGCCATTGCGCCGTAGACGATCGCCTGCACGCCGAACTGCTCGGCGATCGGCTCAAGCTCCGTGAACAGTGTCTTTTTGCAGTAGTAACAGCGGTCGGAGGCGTTCTGCGCATAGCCCTCATCGGCGAGTTCGTGCGTTTTGACCACCACGTGCTGGCAGCCGATCAGCGCTGCAAGCTCGCGGGCCAACTCCAGCTCCTCGCGGGGGTATGTCTCGGAATCGGCGGTCGCAGCGATCGCCTGATCGCCGAGTGTATCGTAGGCCACCTTCAGCAACAGCGTGCTATCGACCCCACCGGAGAAGGCCACCAGCACCGAGCCAAGCTCACGTAAGCGCTGCTGAAGCGCCAGATACTTTTCCTCAAGAGTGCTTATCATAATAATCTATATCAATGGGCCATTAAACGCCGCGCTGTTGGCGTTTGCCGACATATTGAGCGATCACTGACTCAAAACGATCGAGATCAACTGGTTTGATCAGATACTCATTAAAGCCGTATTGAAGTGAATGATGCATACTGCTCTCGTCCATGCCGCTGATAGCGATCGCTGGAACGTTCGCACAGCCGGGCAGCGCGCGGAGAGCAACGAGTGCATCGGGGCCATCGCGATCTGGCAATCGTAGATCAATGATCAGTAGCGATGGAGACTCTTGTTGGGCCACTCTTATCGCATCATCAGCACGTCCAACCACGGTAACGCCATAGCCTAAGTCGCTTAAAAAGCGCCCCATAAGCTGCTGCATAAGGGGGTTGTCGTCCACCAGCAGAATATCCAAAGCACCCTCTTCTGTACTCAAATCGGATGTGGACGTGTCTATGGCTTAAGAGTGTGAACTCTATCATGTTTCCCAACAATGTATATGTACGGAACCATTGTACCACACACGTCCAACATCTTGAGCCTCAAAATGAACATTTTGAGGCGATAGGCGAACATTGGGTGGTGCTGTTGCGTATTCTGTGCCACGAATGTGCTGTTCTCGGCGAAATACGAGCGTCTGTGGCAGGTTGTGCTGCTGGAGCGAAGGGTGCAACCGTTTGTTGAGCGCCCGTGATCATGCTTCGGGCTTTGGAGTGCCAATCAAGGCGGCGGGCGCAGTGCTCCTGGTAACTACGGCAGTGTGGCTCACGTGTGCCGACGTGACGGCGAAACCATCCGTCTCCCAAACAAACGCAATGTCGAGATGCTGCATCTGCAACACCTCGACATCACACATCCTACGGGGACACTAGGGGTAAATGCCTCGGATCAGCACCGCATCGGCGACCCGTCGCACGGCCAGCAGGTAGGCGGCCAAACGCATCGGAATACGGCGTTCTTCGCTCAACGCGTGGACTTGTTCGAAGGCGTTCACCATGATCTTTTCGAGCTTAGCGTTCACGTCGAGCTCGTCCCAGAAGAACGACTGTAGGCCCTGCACCCACTCGAAGTAGCTCACCGTCACACCGCCGGCATTCGCCAGGATGTCGGGCACGACGGTGATGCCGCGGCTGTTCAGGATGTCGTCGGCATCGGGTGTGGTGGGACCGTTCGCACCCTCGACGATCACTGTCGCCTGGATGCGGTCCGCGTTCGCCTTCGTGATCTGGTTTTCGAGCGCGGCGGGCACGAGCACATCACACGGGTATTCGAGCACTTCGGCGCTGCCAATGCGCTCGACGCCGGGGGCGTAGTAGCCTTCGAGCAGGCGGCGCGGGTGATGCGCAGCGTAGGTGCGCATCGCGCGCACATCGAGGCCGCTTGAGCAGACGTAGCCGCCCGACGCATCGCTGATGCCGATCACCTTGCAGCCCATGCTCGAAAGGATTTCGGCGGCCACGCCACCCACGTTACCGAAGCCTTGGACCACAACCCGCAGGTTTTCGAGATTCTTCTGCTGGGTGCGTGCCCATTCGCGCACCATCAGACTGACGCCGCGGCCTGTCGCCTCGTTGCGCCCGAGCGAGCCACCCACCAACACCGGCTTGCCGGTGATCACCGCGTTGACGGTGTGGCCCTGATGCATCGACAGCGTGTCCATAATCCACGCCATCGTCTGCGGGTTGGTGTTCACATCGGGTGCGGGGATATCGCGCTCTGGGCCGAGCAAGATGCTGATCTCGGTGGCGAAGCGCCGCGTGAGGCGCTCTAGTTCGGCTTCGCTGTAGTTTGCCGGGTCAACGACCACGCCGCCCTTTGCTCCGCCGAAGGGGATATTTACCAGCGAACACTTCCACGTCATCCACATGGCAAGTGCGCGTACTTCGTTGATATCGACTTGGGGATGGTAGCGGATACCGCCTTTGGCGGGGCCTCGTGCCAGATTATGCTGCACCCGATAGCCGGTGAGCACTTTGGTTGTGCCATCATCGCGCTTTACGGGGAAGTTGACGGTTAGTTCTCGTTGTGGAACCCGCAGCACCTCGCGGATACTGTCGGGCAGATCGAGCATGTCGGCTGCATTGTCGAATTGCTGTTGCGCAATTCGAAAGGGATCTTCGCGCATTGACATCGTTGTCTTTGCCTCCTTATGGTGGATATGCATGAGTACAAAGAAAAAAAATATGGTTCAAAGTGCTGTGCTAGGGTGTTTCATCCAGCAACTTGAACCATCGTTTGTACTCTTGATCATACCACATCTTTGCGCATATAGATCCAGACTCGTTGATGCAGCATCCAACCAGCGAGGAGGGAACGGCGCTTGCGCTGCTCGACAAACCCAGCGCGAGCGTAGAGGCGGCGGGCGCCATAGTTGGATGCGCTGACGTAGAGGCCGAGGTAGCGTTTGTAGCGGAGGCGTGCATCCTCTTGGGCGCGGGCGAGCAGTGCTTGGGCTACGCCACGGCGACGGTAGGGCGCCAACACGGCCACATCGGTGAGGTAGCCTTCGTCGCGGGCGATCACGTGATCGAGCAGTGAGAGGGCGAAGATCGAGCGTAGCGCGCCCCACGGGCCGAGGACTTGGTGAAAGGCCATCTCGGCGGCGTCGGTATTATCGTTGCCCATCTCCCAAGTGCGCAGGGTGATAGTGCCGATGACTTGTTGATCGGCTACGGCCACGAGCATGCCACGGAGTGCAGTTGGGCCTTGACGACGCCATGCTTCGGCCATTGCTTCGATGCCGCGCGGGGTGCCATGCACACCAAATGCAGCGCCGAACTTATCGGCGAACGCCTCGCTGTGCAAGCCGAGAATGGGATAAATATCGTCCATTCGGGCTGGGCGAATTTCGACGGCAGGTATGGCCGCGGGTGCATCAAATGTGGTTGCCAGCATAAGAACTGTGGTTTAAACATACACCAAACATAATGCACGTTGGTGTATGCTCAACAAGCGATGCTACTATCGATCGATTATGTTAGGTATTTTATCATTCGCAGCACCCAGGTGCAACCAATACTTTTGCGAACGTTTTAGCGCACGATAAACGCTCAGATTGCGGTCATGTTGACATCTCTGCCAAACACGAATAGAATCGTTGAACGATTTTATCTCGTAAGGAGCCTGTTTTGGTAGCTTCACCGCCCCCTCGCTACGACCGGATCGTCTCACTGGTGCTACTGGTCGTGATCGGTCTGGCGGTAGTGTTTCTTGTAGACATCAACCCGCAACTCCTGCGCGCTCGGCTTGGCGGCGACCTGCCACCGATCACGATTTCGTGGTTGTTGATCGCCTCGCTCGTGGTGATTACAAGCACCGGCGCCGATGTGTTCATCCGCAGCCATCCGCAGATGCAGACACGTCAGTTACCTTCGATCAACCTTGGTTTTGTGATCGTTGAGTTGGCACCGGGCTTCTGGATTCTCCCCTCGTTCACCATTATCGCCTCGTTCGCGTTCTTCCGCCTGTTTGGCGTGAGCTTGGGCGCAACGGCGGGTATTCTGGCCTCGGTGGCGGCGGGTGGCCTGCTATTGGCGACGTTGATTGGCCAACACTACGCGCTCGATCGGCGGCCCGAAGTGCGCCACAATGCTCGCTTGGCGCTCCAAACCATCACCTTTCTGCTGGCGTTCGGTGTGTTTAGCGCGGTCTACTTCACCCGTTTCCGCACGCTCTACTCCGCCGCGCTGATCGGCTCGGCTGGTGCGCTGTTGGCATACGCGCTGCTGCAATGGACGCCACCACGCAGCGGCCTGCTGCTGCTATCGTGCATCGTCGGTCTCACGCTCGGCGAGATGACGTGGGCGCTCAACTACTGGGCTGCGCCATTCTTGTTGGGCGGTGCGCTACTGCTCGTGATCTTCTATGTGATCACGGGTCTGCTGCAGAACCACCTCGAAGGCACACTCTCGCGACGCATCTTTTGGGAATACGGCGCCGTCGGCGGTGCGTTGCTCATCGCGGTCGTGTTTGCCACGTTCCGCTAGGCGGATTCTTCCCCCAGCGCTATCAATATCCAGAAGAGTATGGCCAAATCGGGCACGAAGTAAAAGTGATCGACTTGGCCGTGCACCAGCGCCGCGACCATGGCGGCCAGCACGCCCATGCCGAGCGGCCAGGCCGTGCGAGTATGGGCCAATCGCACGCTATGGCGCACACAGCGCACAATCAGCCAGACGAAGGCGAGCAGACCCAGCGGCCCGATGCGCAACAAGATGTCGAGCAGCATGGTGTGGGGATGCGAAGCGTATTGCTCGCTCGTGCCGATCAGCGCGGGGTTGATCAGGGTGAGCGCGGTGTTCTGCGGGTCGTGATAGAACCCAAACTGATCTAGCCCGATGCCGAGCGGGTGGCGCTGTAGGTACTGGGTGGCCTCCTGCCAGAGCAAGAGGCGGACTGGCGTACTGCCGCCCGTGATATCGCCCCGCACGTTCAGCACCAGCCCTGCGGCCACCACGAGCACCGCGATCGCGGCCACGCCCCACTGGAAGATCCCTCCGCGCTTCGGACCATTCGCGCTGAGCAAGCGACTGGCGAGCAGCACCAGCACCACCAATGCGGCGGCTGCGCCGAGCCACGCGCCCCGCGAGAACGAGACGAAGATGCCCCCCAGCGCGCAGAAGGTTCCGAACGCGTAGAGGATCAGCTGGCCGCGCTGTTGCGTATTGCGGCCATAGTGGCGCAGTACGAGCGCCAGCGTGAGGCTTGCCCCCAACGGCCAGACGCGCCCCAACGCAAGCCCGAGGTTGTTGGGATGCCCGTAGACCGAGAGCACCCGTCGCACGCTGCCATCGGCCACGATGTTCGCGCAGGGGCTGCCATCGGGCGCGAAGCACTCCTTGCGCCCCAACAGCGGCACAAGATCCACCCCCACGAATTGCAGCAGGCCCAGTGCGCCTGTGAGCGCGCCGCCGATCACCAGCGCGTTGAGCAGATACGCCCGAAAGCCGCTGAAGCGGAACGCATTGTCGGTGGGTGGTGTTGGAGCGGTGGCCAGTTGAAATTTCACCAAGCCGTACAGCATCAGTGGTTCGAGGATCAGCCAGCGGAACTCGCGCAGTGCCCGCCCCTGCTCGACCGCCAGCGCCACGCCGAGCAGGCCCGCCAGCAGAAACAGCAGGTGCGGCGCGTAGTGCTTGAGTTGTTGGCGTAGCGTGGGCCAATCGGGCAGTGCAAAGCGCCGTTCGAGCAGCACGCGCCAGCCCCAGCGCGCCAACGTCGCGCCGAAGGTGAGCAGCAGCGCTACCTCATAGGTGGGGAGGCGAAAGGGATTGCTCGGATCTGCGCGCAGCCCCGTGATCTGCGCGGGGATGAGGTACAGCGGCGCGGTGAGCGGCACGAACAACAGCGCGAGGTCGGGGCGGAGCAGCGCCAGCAGACCAAAGAGCGCCACGCTCACCAAGGCGGTGGGCAGAGTGCCGCCTACTTGGAACAGCAGCAGCGTGAGCGCCATCAGGAGCAGAATGATCGGCGTGGACAGCAAGCGTTTCATGGCTTTGTTTCTTGGAAAGAATCGGAAAGCAGGGTAGCGATGAAGCGGGCGTGCGATATAAAACAAGGGCGTAAAACCGACACGTGTGCCGTTTTACGCCCTGTTTGCTGTTCAGGTAGAAGATTTAGCGGTCGCGTCGGCGTGGGCGATTGCGATCGCCGTCGCCATCCCGGTCGCGGCCACCGAAGCCACCTCGACCGCCGCCGCCGTTGCCGCCATTGCGGCCTGCACCAGCACCGCGCCCAGCGCCAGCGGCGATCCGATCATCCGGCGTTTCGCCGGTGAGGACTGCGCGCCGCGACAGGCTGATCTTGCCCGTGCCCGGCTCGATGGCGATGACCATCACGTTGACCTCGTCGCCCATCTTGACGACGTCCTCGACGTTCTCAACGCGCCGCTCATCAAGCTCCGAGACGTGTACCATACCGTCGCGGCCCGGCACCAAGTTGACGAAGGCACCGAACGGCATGATACGCACGACCTTGCCGAGGAACACGTCGCCAACCTTGATCTCGCGGGTGAGCGCTTCGACCATCGAGATCGCCTTCTTGGCGGCCTCGGCGTCTGGAGTTGAGATGAACACGCGGCCATCGTCCTCCACATCGATCGAAGCTCCGGTCTGGTCGATGATGCCGCGGATGGTCTTGCCACCGGGGCCGATCAGCGCGCCGATCTTTTCGGGATCGATCTTGAGGGTGACGATGCGTGGTGCGTACGGCGACAGTTCCTTGCGGGCGCTCGAGATGACCGCGTTCATCTTATCGAGGATGAACAGGCGACCTTCGCGGGCCTGGGCGAACGCCTGGCGCATCACTTCGTAGGTGATGCCCGTGGTCTTGATGTCCATCTGCAGGCCAGTGACGCCCTCGGATGTGCCGGCGACCTTGAAGTCCATATCACCGAGGTTATCCTCGATGCCCTGGATGTCGGTCAGCACGCGCCAGCGGTTATCGCTACCGGTGATCAGACCCATCGCAACACCTGCGACAGGCCGCTTGATCGGCACGCCAGCGTCCATCAGTGCGAGGCTGGAGCCACACACCGAGGCCATCGACGACGAGCCGTTCGACGACAGGGTTTCGGAGACGAGCCGCAGCGTGTAGGGGAACTCCTCCTCGCTGGGCAGCACTGCGAGCAACGAGCGCTCGGCTAGTGCGCCGTGCCCGATGTCGCGGCGGCGTGGGCCACGCAGCGGCTTGGCCTCGCCTGTCGAGAAGGGCGGGAAGTTGTAGTGGTGAATGTAGCGCTTGCTGGTCTCGACGCCAAGATCGTCGAGGCGCTGCTCCTCGCCGGGCGAGCCGAGCGTGGCGATCGTGAGCACCTGCGTCTGGCCACGGGTGAACAGGCCGGAGCCGTGCACACGGGGGATGATGCCAACCTCGACGCTGATCGGGCGGATCTCGGTGGGCGAGCGGCCATCGACGCGGATGCCGTGATCTAGAATGGCCGAGCGCACTTCTTCCTTCAGCAATGCGTTGAAGGCTTTATCGACAGCCTTTGTGCGGGCGTCCAGTTCTTCCTCCGGCTCATCGGCGGTGAAGTGGGCCAGCACATCGGCGCGCAGAGCCTCGGTGGCTTCCTGGCGCAGCGTTTTATCGGGATTGTTGATGGCTTCTTTGAGCCGCGAGCCCATATAGGCAGCGATCGCCTCCTCAAGCGAGGTATCGACCGGCGGCGGGATGAATTCGCGCTTGGGCTTGCCAGCCAGCGCCACCAGTTGCTCTTGCAACTCGCAGATCTGCTTGCAGATCTCGTGGCCCTGAATGACCGCTTCGAGCATCTCGTCTTCGCTCAACTCGTGGGCGCCAGCCTCAACCATCAGCACGGCGTCCTTGGTGCCAGCCACCACGAGTTCGAGGCGGCTGTTCGCCAGATCGGCCATTTCGGGGTTGATGCGCAACTTGCCATCCAAGTGACCCACGAGTGCGGCGCCGACCGGACCAGCGAAGGGCAAGTCGGAAACGCAGAGCGCAGCCGAGGCCCCGATGATCGAGAGTGGGCCTGGGTCGTTGATCATATCGATCGCCAGCGTGGTGATGATCACCTGGACTTCGTGGTAGTAGCCCTTCGGGAACAGCGGACGGAGCGGTCGATCGGTCAGGCGGGCGGTGAGAATAGCGGTTTGTGTAGCGCGACCTTCGCGCTTGAAGAAGCTGCCGGGGATCTTGCCTGCGGCATACATCTTCTCTTCGTAATCGACCGTGAGTGGGAAGAAATCGGTGCCTTCGCGAGCTTCACGTGCGCCAACCACCGTGGCTAGCAGCATCGTATCGCCATAGCGAACTGTGACGGCCCCATCGGCCTGCTCAGCAAAACGACCTGTTTCGATCGTTAGAGTGCGCCCAGCGATTTCGGCACTGACAGAGTGGATCTGTCTTTCTGACATACTTCTTTCCTTTGGGGTCGCACGAGCGACCCAGTGCGGGGCGTTAGGCACTGGAGACCGATCTACGACCGCGATATGTATCGTGGCCAGAGAGCGCTCTCCAATCCCTAACAGCCCCAAACCGAACTATCAAGGCTTACAACGCAGAAGCCCAGGGGGCAAAGCCCCTGGGCGTAACCAGTTCAAAACTCGGGCCAAGAAATAAGAAGATAGTGTAGATTGATCAACTTATTACTTGAAACTGAGTTTGACATCCTGTACACACTTACAAAGGCCTTAGCGGCGCAGGCCCAATCGCTCGATAAGGGCCCGGTAGCGCTCCTTATCTTTACCGCTGAGGTAAGCCAAAAGCCGTCGGCGACGACCGACCAGCTTCAGCAAACCACGGCGCGAGTGATGGTCGTGAATGTGCAGCTTAAGGTGCTCAATCAGTTGATTGATGCGTTCAGTTAGCAAAGCGACCTGTACCTCGGGCGAACCAGTGTCGTTGCCGTGTACCTGATAGTCGCTGATGATCTCGCTTTTCTGTTCGTTTTCTAACGCCACGGAAGTGTCCTCCTCAATCGCGAACGAGCCGGCGTTGCTCGCCGTTCATTGTTGTAAGCCAGGGGGTATTATATCACATCTTGTCGATCATGTGATAGGGAGATCGTTCTACACGTTACAGCATCATGACAAGTTATCGCAATGCGCAGGGTGGGATTGTGTTCACAGAATACAGACAAAGTTTAGCGACGCACGATGTGAACCGTAGACTGCGGCGGCAAGTTTTTGAGGTGTGGATGACTGTCCAGCAGTCCCTCCACACCTCTTTCTGGAAGATGACCAACGGTTTGATGCTAGAACCCAACCTCGATGATGGTGCGCCCTGTGCGATCTTGGAAGAAGCCGACGCCATCTTGGATCAGGCCGATGTAGAAGCCCATTTTGGTCTCCGGCTGTTGGACCCGAATGCGTCCGATGATCACTGCTTCTTCGCCGGGCCGGAGCTCATCTTCCACAAACGGCACTTTCCACTCTTCGGGTGGGCGCGGCGTGATCGCCCAGCGGTACGGGTAGCGCTTGGCCGCGCCGCCGCTGTTGGCGTCCCAGTCCATCCCGATGCGCCAGAAACCACCCGGCTTGGAGACATACGCGCCATCCTCGATCGATGAGAAGACATCGTCGGTCGAATACTCGTAGCCCGAGGGCGGCCCATAGGTGCGAACCGGCACGGTCCCCGTGTTCTTCACGCGCATCGTGACGGTGAGCACATCGCCCAGCATAAGCGCTTGGGGCGCCATGTAGCTGTCGATGATCGAGACTTCGGGTTGGCCGCCGCCGTTCACGCCGATCGTGCCGGAGCGCTCGACCAGGTTGCCATACCGATCCGCGGCCCGCACGGTGTAGGTGTATTCGCCATCCGGCAGCAGCACATTATCGACGGTGCGCCCGTTCCAGACGTGGCGCTGCAACTCGGGGCGCTCCTCGTTGGCGGTGATGAACGGGCAGGGCGTGGGATCGCAGCCCGGGCCTCGGATCTCGATCGAGACGGTGGCGCTGACAGGCAGGCTGTAGGTGATCTCGGCGATGTCATCGATACCATCGGCATTCGGCGAGATAACAGCGGGATGCACTGTGAGATTGTCGATCAGTGGCGGCTGCGTATCGGCGCCGTGGATGGTGAGCGTGTGCTGGACGCTGGCTTTGCTGCCATCCTGGCCGGTTGCTTCCACCACTATGTTGTATTCGCCGCTGGGCAGCGCCTTTCGCAGCAACACGGGGTCATCGGTGGGTGTGGTGCCGTCGATGCGCAAGCGATAGAGATCGGTTGACGGTTCGCGTGGCTCGTTATCGCGTAGCACATACCGCTGCCCGTCTGCATCCTGCAAGTAAATCGTGACGTGCGCCAAACGCCCGATGCGGTAGTTCACATCAACAAATTCACCGTTGCCAGTTGGCTGGAGGGTCGGTGATGAGAGCGTCACATCGGAGAGAAGTTCGCTGGTGCCGCAGTTGCTCAGGAACAACATTGCGAAGCTGAACAGCACGGGCAATAGAAGCTTTCGTAACATACGCATAAGTCTTGATCTCTTAGACAATGAAGGCATCATAGGGCGGCTGGCGATTCTGAGCTCGTCTCCTCGATCTGGCCGCCAGCATCGCCGTACCAGCGCCCGAACAGCGCGAGGCCCACTGCACCGAGCAACACCCCGAACCAGAGCGTGCAGAAGCGGATGATCAGCGTGGCGGTTGTGGCTGGGCCGAGCGCCATCGGCACCATGCCGACCAGCAGGCCAGTGCTCGATGCTTCGGAGACGCCCAGACCGCCGGGCAGGAACGACACCAAGCCCAGCAGGGTCGAGGCGGCGAAGATGAAGGTGGCCTGGAGCAGCAGCAGCATGCTCGGCGGCACATCGAGGCCCCGCAACACGAAGTAGAAGGCGACACACTCCCCGAACCACGAGATGAGGCTGAGGATGGTGGAGCCGAACAGAATGCGCCACGAGAGCAGCTCGCGACAGCTCAGGTAGGCGGTGAGCAGACGTGGCGCGATGGAGGTGCCACGGGGCAGTCGCTCGATCAGCTTCAGCATCCACTCGATCAGCGAGCGGAATTGCAGCATAATCAAACCGACCACGGTCATGATCAACAGCAGGAAGAAGGCGGGGCGCAAGGGCTCGTAGAGCATCAGCCCGCAGCCCATCAGCAGCAGCATTGCAATGCCGTCGGTGATGCGCTCTGCCAATACGATCGGGGCGGAGGCGCTGATCGAGGTGCCGTTGAGTTGCTTCAGTAGGTACGATTTCAGCACTTCGCCGATCTTGCCGGGCGTGACGGCCATCACCATGCCGCTCGTGAACAGCAGGATGCTTTTGCCGTAGCCGATGCCCTGGCGCATCCCCATATGCCGTAGATAGTAGTCCCACTTCAGCCAGCGCAGCGCATAATTAAGCAGTGTGAAGCCTAATATGGCTGGTATCATGAGCCAATTGAAGCTGCTGAAACTCTGGCTGACTTGCCGAATATCGCCGATCAAGCCCATCACGATGACGACACCAAGGCCGATCAGCGCTGAGATCATTATTTTGCCGCGAAGAGAAGCTAGCACGGTAGTTGTCCATCCACATTAGGTGAGGCTGGCGCGCCGCGCAAGCCTCGGCGTGCTTGTTCAGGGAACCAAGGGGCGTGGGTTGCCGTTCTGGCTGTGACACGTGGTTCTCGGTTAGCTTTGATGCTGCACCAGTTCAACGAGTACACCGAGCGTACTTTTCGGATGCAGAAAGGCCACCAGCGTGTTGTGCAAACCGGGGCGCGCTTCCTCATCGATCAGGCGAACATTACGTTCCCGCATCAAATCGAGCGCCGCGTGAATGTCATCGACACGGTACGCGATGTGGTGCATGCCTGGGCCCCGTTCGTTCAGGAACTTGGCGAAGGCTGCTTCCTCCGATGTCGGTGCGATCAGTTCGATCAGCGTATCGCCGACATGGGCCACCGCCACCGACATCGACCGTTCGGGCATCTCGATGCGCTCCCACTCGGTTACATCAAACGTTTGGCTGTAGAATGCGACAGCTTCATCGAGATCGCGGACCGCGAACCCAAGATGATCGACATCTGTAAATATCATGGTATCACCAAAACGGTTCAGAGATGCGCAAACGGCGCTTTTATATCTGTTTCTATCTGAGAGCATTGCTGGGCGGCAGTGTAGCATCGGCGGGGCGGAACGTCAATTTGTGGGCGCCGATGTGGTGGTTGCCGCATCATAGAGCGCAGGTTATAATGGCTTAAGGTATTCTTCCGTTGCGCGAGCAAACATGAAAGAACGTACCCGTCCATCAGCTGCATTGCCGACACCAACAAAGGCAAATACAAACGCACAACCGCGTCAAGTTGAGCATGCCGGGCTCGTATGGCTCGACATCATCGGCCCGACTGCTGCGCACATCACCCAATTGCGCGAGCGCTACAACTTCGATGCATTGGCATTGGAGGATGTGTTATCGCAGACGCAGCGCCCCAAGCTCAATACGTTTGTGCAGGATGGCTATCTATTCGCGATCTTCCAGTTCCCTGCGCTCGATCGCGATGAGCATATTGCTGGCCCCAGCGAAGTGAAGTGCTTTGTTGGGCGCGATTATATCGTGACACTGCACGATGGCACCTCGCGTGCGTTGCGGCGCATGTTCACCGCCGCCGCCAGCGACGAGCACGCCCGCGCTCAACTGCTTGGTCGTGGCTCCGGCTACCTGTTCTATCGGCTGATCGATTCGATGGTCAAGCACAGCTTCCCGCTGATCGATACGCTCGATAACGAGTTGGCCCGCACCGAGGAGTTGATGTTCGGCCCGAACCAGCGCCAGGCTGTGCGCGCACTCACCGATGTGCGCCGCGATGTGGTCTCCTTCCGCCATATGATCACGCCGAACCTGGCGGTCGTGCGTGCGCTCGAAGCGAGCAATGTGCCGTTCTTACGTCTTCCCTCCGGCTATTTTGGCGATCTCGCCGATGGATTCGAGACGCTGATCGATATTGTCAACGAGCAGTACGAAACCGTCAATGGCCTGCAGAACGCATCGCAGACGTTGGCGATCCAACAGTTGCAGGAGAACCTGCGCCTGTTGCTGATTGTGTTGCTGGTGACGTTGCCGCTGCTAGTGATCGCGGCCATCTTCGGAATGAATGCCGCACTACCGCTCCTGGCCCATCGGCTGGCGTTCCCGATCATTGTGGTGGTGATGCTGCTGATAACTGGTGCTGTGGTGGGCTTCGCTCGGTATCGACGCTTGATTTAACACATATTAGAGGTAACTGGCGATGACACAATCTCCGTTGGCCGATTTGATCCGAAATGTGCCAGATTTCCCCATTCCTGGCATTCAGTTCAAAGACATCACTACGCTGCTGCGCAATGGCCCTGCCTTCAAGCAGGTCATCGATCTGTTTGTGGAGCGCTACCGCGACCGCAAGGTTGATGCTGTAGTCGGTATCGAATCGCGCGGTTTTATCCTGAGCGCCCCGCTGGCCTACTCCTTGGGCGTAGGCTTGGTGCCTGTGCGCAAGCCCGGCAAACTGCCCGCCGTCACCTACAGCGTCGAGTATGAACTGGAATACGGCACCAACAAGCTCGAAATCCATCGCGATAGCTTCGCGCCCGGCGCGCGCGTGTTGGTGATCGACGACCTGCTGGCGACGGGTGGCACCATCAGGGCCGCCTGTGAACTTGTCGAGCAGGCTGGCGCGGAGGTCGAGGAAGTCGCCTTTATGATCGAGTTGGAGTTTTTGCACGGTCGTGAGAAACTGGAGAAGTACCCAGTCTTCTCGCTGATCAAGTACTAAACGTGGCAGACTCGATAGGTTATTGGTCCATGAAGGTAGTGAACCAGCGCGCTATTTCGTTGATGTTGGTCGTTCTGTTGCTCGCAGCCTGCGATATTAGCGCGCCGGTTCCACCCTCCACACCCTCACCCGTCGCAGGCGCGCCGACCCTCACCGCGGCGCCAGCCGTTGCACCAACCGAGGCGTTCACGCCGACCGCGACGACAACAGCCAAGCACACGCCAACGCCGACGGCAACGCACACGCCGACGGCAACGGCCACACCCACACCGACCGAGACACCCACGCCGACTGCGACGCCGACCGAGACGCCGCAACCGCTCGGCCCGGGCGGCCTGCCCTACCCGCTCAAAACCGAGCAACTCGAACATGGCGTCGCCGCGCATCTGTTTTATATCAACAAAACATTTCCGCTGAACCGCGCCAAAGAGGCGGGCTTCGGCTGGATTCGGCAGCAGATCCACTGGAGCGATCAGGAAGGGCCTGCTGGTCGGTATGCGTGGGGCGAACTCGACCATGTAGTGAACGCCGTCGATCAGGCGGGCTTGAAGCTGTTGCTCTCGGTGGTGCATGCGCCGCGCTTCTACGCCATCAGCGGCAACGGCATGCCCCGTGATCCTGCGACGCTGGGGCGCTTCCTGACGGCGCTCGTCACGCGCTACAAGGGCAAGGTCGATGCGATTGAGATCTGGAACGAGCAAAACTTGGCGATCGAGAACGGCGGGCGCGTATCGATCGAAGATGCTGGGCACTATGTCGAACTGCTCAAAGCCTCCTACACCAGCATCAAAGCCGTCGATCCGAGCATCTTCGTGATCGCTGGGCCGCCCTCGTCCACCGGCGTCACGCTGCCGCACATCGCCGTCGATGATATGGCCTACTTCGAGGCGATGTACAGCTACAACGGCGGCGAGATCCGCGATTACTTCGACGCTCAGGGCGTTCACCCGGGCGGCTCGGCCAACCCGCCCGACACGCACTGGCCCGACAACCCCAGCACCGCCAATGGCTGGACCGACCACCCGACCTTCTATTTTCGGCATGTCGAAGATGTGCGCGAACTGATGGAGCGCTACGGCCTCGGCAACCACCAGATCTGGATCACCGAGTACGGCTGGGCCACGCCGAATAGCACGCCGGGCTTCGAGTTCGGCAATCAGGTGTCGCTGGAGCAGCAGGCCGAGTACATCGTCGGCGCGATGCGGCGCACCAAGGTGCACTACCCCTGGGTTGGCGCGATGTTTTTGTGGAACCTCAACTTCGCCACCTTGCGCGTGCGCAGCGAACAAGCCTCATTCGGCATCCTCGGCCCGAACGGCAACCCGCGTCCATCGTTCATCGCCATCCAACAGTATCTCAAGGGCCAGTGATCCACCTTCTCCAAGCAATCGAAGGCTACGTTGCTGTTGCGTTTTTCCAAGCCGAAAGGACATACGTTTATGGATCGGATCGCGATCATCGCCGACATCCACGGTAATCTCCCCGCGCTCGAAGCTGTACTGCACGACATTCATCAGCGTGGCATCGAGCGAATCCTCTGCTTGGGCGACATCATTGGCAAGGGGCCATCGACCGCCGAGGTGATCGATATCTGCCGCAACGTCTGCGAGCAAGTGGTGTTCGGCAATTGGGAGCTGTCGATTCTCAACCTGCCCCAATTCGCGGTCTGCGAGTGGCACTATCAATTCTTCACGCCCGAGCGCTTGGCGTACCTCAAAAACCTATCGGCCACCATCGAGTTTCAGATGAGCGGCAAGCAGGTGCGGCTGTATCACGCCTCGCAGCTCGGCGCGTACTACCGCGTGCAGATGTACGACAGCCGCGAAAAGCATCTCGCCATGTTCGACAACACGCCCTTCACCGGCACCGCCATGCGGCCCGATGTCGTCGGCTATGCCGATATTCACGTCGCCTTCCAGCACCACCTGCAGCATCGGCTGTTGTTCAACACGGGCAGCGTGGGCAATCCCATCGATATGACCATGGCCTCGTACGCCATTCTGGAGGGCGTGTACGGTTCCGCCGAGCCAGCGCCGTTCAGCGTGCAGACCGTGCGCCTGCCCTACGACATCGAGCGGGCTGTGCGCCTCGCTGAGGCCAGCGATATGCCCGAGCGCGACGAGTTTATCCGCGAGTTGCGAACGGCGGAGTACCGCAAGTGGCGGCGCAAATAAACGCCATCCTCTACCTCAACGCCCTGTTGTTTGGTGATAGAAAACGTGCTGGCGCCTTGCAAGGCCGCCTCGCATGCCCACGGGTGGCCCGAACGCGTGCCTTCTACCGCACGGTTTCCAACACCTGCACTGTATCGGGCACGCTGTCTGCCTCGAACAGCACACGCCACAATAGCGACTGCATACCGCGCTGAATACGACAGTACGTCGGCGAACAGCGCTTTTTCCTCATGCCTATCGCCTATTCCGTGCTCGCAGATCGGAGAATACTATCTTGTGTGGCACTGATGCTGCATCCAAGTGGAAAGATATTTTGCAACTGAACCTATTAATCGGTGTAAACAATACGTAGCTGCAAAACGTTAAACTTTATCGTATAACAGCCCAAAAATGGGTCGTAATGGCCCTGTAATTTGTAGATCTTGCCGCTGACTAACCCAACTTTGTACCATGCGACTATGTGGCGAATAACTTACCTCCCTTCGTGAGGCACACATGGTAGCATTCAATACAGTTGGGCGCCTCAACCGAACAACAGACCTGAGCTTGCTCCAGCGCGAACTGGCAACTGAACTTGGCGAAGAGTTGATGTTTCAGTTGCTCCCGCAACTGGCCGATGTCGTCTTGCCGATCGTCGATTCGATGGGCACTACCTGCGACCTCGCCACGATGTTGCAGCAATCGGCCTTCTTGACCTTGTCTGGCGCGCCGGGGAGCGGGCGAAAATTGGCGTTGTTGCAGGTCGCGCAGCGGTGGGTGAACAATCGCGCTCCACAGCTTCCCGCTCCAGTGCGCATTATGCTGCCCCTGCTCGACGACGATCGCTCGCGGCCAAGCGTGCTGCTGGAACCGTGGCTGCCAGCCGCCGCAGCACCAACCACCAAGCAGAAGCGCGGACCGTTCTCGTTGCTGCGCTTCGGCCCGCCCACGCCCGTCACCCCCGCACCCGAGCCGCGCTGGTTGCTGCTGATCTCGGGCTTCGAGGAGCTATCCGCCGATCGGCGGAGCGCCTGGCGCGCCACCCTGAGCGAAGCGCCGCAGCGCTGGCCCGATCTGCGCGTGCTCATCTCCATCCCGCAGGATGAACCGGCCTGGCCCGGCTATACCGCGTTGACGATTGGCGCGCCCGCTCCCAAACTGGTGCAGCGCTGGATCGAACAACTTGCTGCGCCCGAGCACCGCGAAGAGATCGCGGCTGCGCTCGCACCCTCCGGCCCGCTGCACTCCCTGAGCGACCGATTGATCGATGTTGTGTTGTTGATCTGGCAATCGCAGCGTGGCTCGTTGCCGACCACCCGTGCCGGTCTGTACAAGCGCGTACTCGAAGATATTCTTTCGTTGCAAGAGACTGGTGTTGATCGCCAATCGCAGATCGCTGCTTTGCAATTGTTGGCGGCCTACGGCGAACAGCCCAATTTTACATTGCCTAACCTGATTGAAGCCAAAGACGATCAAACGGTTTATTTTATTTACCCACAAGCCCGTCGTTACCTGGCTGCCCGCCAACTGGTTGAAGAAGAGCGCTTCGACCTGCTGCACCAAGTCGATCAGATCGAGCGCGACGAACTGGCCCGCCTGATCGCCACGATGCTGGTTGATCCCAGCCCGCTCTACGTGACGCTGTGGCAGAATGGGCATCCTCGCCCCGACGACGTGCTGGTGCTGGGACACTGCCTGCGCGAACGAGTGCCGCCCTGCTCCACTTGGACGCTGCGCATCACGGGCGCGTTGGTGCGGCTGACGCGCGCTGGTACGCCGGAACAGCGCTCGGCGGCGCGGGCCGTGTTGCTCTCGATCGGTTCGTTGCTGGCGACCGAACTGCCCAACCTCGCGAACGCAGGCGAATCGGGTCAACAGACGCTGCTGCGGCTTCTCACGGCCATGCCCGACGACATCGCTGCGCCGCATATCGCTCGGCTCGCCTACGACAGCACAATCCCTGAGACGCTGGCCTGGTCGTTGGCGGATCGGCTGCTCGAACTGCCCGTCGAGGCCGATAGCGTGCCGCCGGGCGATCCTGCCGCGTTGGCCCGTTGGGCCTTCGTGCAGGCCAACCGCAGCGCCCGAACTCGCCAATTGCTCGCGCCCCATGCCGATGAAGCGCTCTCCGCGCTGTTCACGTCGTCGGCGGGTGAGGGACGCCGCCGTCGGGTGGCCAACGCCATTCTCGACGACGCGACCCTGCCGCTCGATGCGCATCTGGCCGCCGTGAAGTTGCTCGGCGATACGCGCCACCCCGCCAGCAGCGAGGTGATCGAGCGCGCCCTGCACGATCAATCTGTTGAAGTGCAGCGCCACGCCATCGATGCGCTCGCTGCCCAGCCGATCAACAAAGCGCTGAACACGTTGAGCCGCACGATCTTCGACGCGCATGCCCCGTGGGAAGCGCGGATGAGCGCACTTCAGCATATCACCAAGCACGCCGGCCCCGAGGCGAACGACCTGCTTGTGTCGTGCGTGCGCAACGCTGAGTTGCCGCTGTATATGCGCATTCACGCCGTTGAGGCGCTGGGCAACGCCGATGCGAACGTGGCTGCGTTGCTCGCGCTGGCTGGCGATGCGCAGGTCCACCCCGAACTCCGCATCACAGCGGTGCACGTGCTTGGGCGATCCGAACAATCCCACGTGATCGACGAGCTGCAAACGCTGCTCTACGGGCCTGATCTGCCGTTTGGGCTTGCCGAAGCCATCTGTGATGCGCTTGGTCAACTTGGCCAGCGTCACGAGCGGATCGCGCAGGTCTCCTTCACGCTGATGCATGTGCTGAACTCGGTGACCACCGATGTCGGCCTGACGTTGGCGGTGATTCGGGCGCTAGGTGTGTTGGGCGATGAGAGCGCGATCGAGCCATTGAGCCAGTTGTTGAGGGCTGAAGCGCTGGCGCGCTTGCAACGAGGTCTGCCCTCGCACATTCAAGACCTCTCGGCGCAGGAATGCCTGGAGGCGGCTGAGTTGCCCGCCACGATCAAGATGCGTTTGGCGTTGGCCTGTGCCGAGGGTGCCACGCCCGCCGACCGACCATCGACGCTCGGCGAGTTCTTAGTGAGCGAGGCCGATCTGATCCGCGCTGGTGCTGCCGCGAGTCTTGTGGCGATCGGCGGCGCGTCGGTGCGCTCCGCGATTATCGAGGCACTGTTGAGCGGCGAGAGCGGTGGTGCCACCGATGAGCTGATCACTACGCTCGCGGAAGTGGATGGCGCTAAGAGCGCCGAGACGCTGGCCGAATTGATCGTGGCCGCAGAGGCATCGCCACTCACTCGCTGGCTGGCGGTGCGTCATCTTGCGGATCACCCGCAGGGCAACCTGGCGATGCAACAGGTGTTGATGCGCCACGATGTTGATGCGTTCACGCGGGGCGCGCTGGCCGAGGCGCTGGGTCAACGGCGCGATCTGAGCGCGCTGCCGCTGCTGCTGCAACTCGTCGATGATCACACAACCGACACGCATCTGCGCAGCCAAGCCGTGCTGGCGTTGGGCCTGCTCGATCATCCCGATACCGAGCCTGCGCTGTTGCGTTTGCTGAGCAATGCTTCCGAGGACGAGACGATGCGCGGCTTGGCCGCCGAGCATCTGCCGAGCCAACTGAGCGAGCAAGCGAGACACGAACTGCGCGATATGCTGCGCCGCGAGCGGATGCCCGTGCGCATCCAGGTCGGCTTGTTGCAGGCGCTGCGACGCGCACACGACCACGAATCGTTGCCGTTGATGTTGCGCTACGCTCAGGACGAGCGCGCCGATGTCGCACAGACGGCCATCGCGGGGGTGGCCGTGCTCGGCGATTCGACCATCACACCGAACCTTGTGCGCATCTCGCAGGACCCAAATGCCGAGCGTGCTGTGCGGATCGAGGCGGTTGGCGCGCTGTTGCGCTTGGGTGGCCCGGAATTCCGCACCCTGCTGCGCGGTTATCTCGAACAGGGCGCGTTGCCGTTGCGCCTGCAAGCGCTGGAGCACCTGATCAACACCAGCAACTCTGCCACCGAGTTGTTGAACATTCTCACCGACCGATCGTGGCCGCTGTTGCTGCGTTTGCGCATTCTGGAGCGGTTTGGCGACCAACCTCAGGCGCTCGATGCGCTGCTTGAGATTGTTGGCTCCGCCGACGATGATGAACATCTCCGCTGCTTGGCTGCTGAGCTGTTAGGCCGCGCAGGCTACACTCCCGCGCTCAGCACGCTGCTGCGGCTTGTAGAACAGGATACCACTTCGCCTAGTCGGATGTTGCATTGGATCAACAGTATTGGAGCGATTGGCGGTTCGTTGGCTTGGCTTGAGCTTGGTCGTATCGCCGAAGATCCCAACCGCAGTGCGGATGTGCGCCATTGGGCGACTCTCGCGCTGCGACGCGTCAAACAACCCGAGAACGAGCTTGACCGTCGCGCTGTCAGCCTTCAGTGAAACAGGCGCGCTTGAAGAACGCGCTTGTCCGTGGTTCGACCGATGATATGGATCGCCTCACGAGGAGCAGATCTATGGCAACACGAATTATGGTAGTTGATGATGAGCTGGCGATTGGTAAGCTGTTGATGTATCAATTGCAAGGCCTTGGCTACGAAGTCAACTATGTTTCGGACGGGATGCAGGCGTTGCGACAGTTCGCGCTGGAGCCGCCGGATCTCGTGCTGCTCGATGTGATGATGCCGCATATCAGCGGCTGGGAGATATGCCGACAGATTCGGGCGTGCTCATCGACGCCTGTGATTATGCTGACGGCCAAAGGCGCCGATTGTGATGTGGTGACCGGCCTCAACGCAGGTGCCGACGATTACATCACCAAGCCGTTTAGCTTGGCGCAGTTGCAGGCCCGCATCCAAACGGTGATGCGCCGCAGCTCCGGTATGCGTCCAACCTTCGCGTCGGTGCATACGCCGTTTCAGCGAGATATGCAGATGGCCGCGCTGGCTGTGCGCAACCGCGCCCATCACGAGCACCCCGTCGAGCAGCCGAAGCCCGCGCCGATCGCAGAGGCTACCAAGCCAGCGACACGCTTGGGGCCGCGCCTGCGCGAGGCGCGCCTGAGCCAGAAACTTTCGTTGCACCAGGTCGAGCGCGCCTGCAAGATCCGCTGGGAGTTTTTGCAGGCGATCGAGCAGGAGAACTTCGACTACGTGCCGCGCTCCGAATTGCGACGGGTTGTGCGCCAGTACTGCGAGTATCTGTCCCTCGATATCCGCGATCTGACCGAGCGATCGCGCAGCAAATCGGCGACCGTACACGCCCAGGTGATGCCGTCGCTGGCATTCGCGATGTCGCTGATGATGCTGTTGCTGGCGATGTTGGTGTATTGGTATCGCATGTAGCTTGTGGCCTGGTACGCTCACGATGTTGAAGGGGCGGGGAGTTGCGCCAGTGCTTGACGCACAAACCAGCGGTGATGAGCGGCGATCGTCTCAGCAGTGATGTCGCCACGCCCGAACGGCTCGAAGAAGGCCGCCCACCCCTCAAGATCGCTGCCGACCAAGCGGGCTAACCGCATCGCCGCGTAGAGGTCCCAATACGGCAGATTGCCGAAGTGCAGCGACATCCTCGCTCGGTACGCCTGCATAAACTCCTCCATCACGTCAGGCCCGAAGATCCACAACAACTCCAGCCGACAGATCGCCAGATCGATCAGCGGGTCGCCGAGGGCCGCATCCTCCCAATCGATAATTCCAACCAGTTCGCCGTCGCGCCAGAGCCAGTTGCCGGGCCAGAAATCGCCGTGCAGCAGTGTGCTCTTGTTCTGTTGCGCCCAGGGCCAGGCGGCAGCGAGCGCGGCATACGCCTGTGGATCGAACAGGCGGTGTGTGGCAGGCAGCGGCAGGCTCGCTAGCGGCTCGGGTGGGGCGGGCAGTGTGATAGTTGGCGCTGTTATGCTGTGGATGGAGGCAAGTTGTGCTGCTATCTGCTCCGCGAAGGAGGCGACGGGTGTATGGGCATAGCTCGGTTCGCCATCGATGAAGCTGACCACCAAGCCAGGGCTGCCGCTGTACGTGCCCTGTTCGTCGAGCAGGATGGGCTGCGGCACTGCGAGGCCGTGCAGCGTGAGTTGTTCAAGCAGGCAGTACTCGCGGGTGGCCGCCTGTGGGTCGCGTTGTAGGGTGGTGGCGCTGGGTTGGCGCAGCACCACGCGCTCGGTGCGCGTATCGTGGGTGTATGTGATGGCCGTGGTGCGTGCCGAGATGCCACCAGTCAGTTCCCACGCGCGCAGCAACCGAGCTTTCGGCGCGATCGCTGCGATGAGATGATGTAACGACATTGGCTGTTCCTTGTGCGCTACGAAGAGCTTTGGCGCCGCTGCCAGGCGATGACATCGGCGTAGGGCAGTGTGCCACCGAAGATATCCAGCGCACTGCCGATCGTCAGGTCAACGCGGCCCCGACCGAGTTGCTTGACCAACTCGAGGTCGTCGAGCGTGCGTGCGCCACCTGCGTATGTGACGGGGAGCGGCGACGATTCGCCCAGCAGCTCGACAAGCGCGTGCTCAATGCCCAGCCGTAGCCCTTCGACATCGACGCCGTGGACCAAGAACTCATCGCAGGATTCGGCCAGGTATTCGAGCGTGGCGGGCGTCAACTTCAGGTCGCTAAAGCGCTGCCAGCGGTCGGTGACGACCCAGTAGCTGCCATCGCGGCGGCGGCAGCTCAGGTCGAGCACCAGGCGCTCGCGGCCCACCGCATCACGAAGCGCCTTAAGGCGTGCGGTATCGAGTTGGCCCTGCTGGAAAATGTACGATGTGACGATCACATGGCTGGCTCCCGCATCTAGGTAGATGTGGGCATTGTCGGGCGTGATGCCGCCACCCATCTGCAAGCCGCCGGGATAGGCGCGCAGAGCTTCGAGGGCTGCTTCGTGGTTGCCGGGTCCAAGCGCGATCACATGCCCGCCAGTGAGGGCATCGCGCTGGTAGAGGTGGGCGTAGTCGGCGGGCGAGCGATCGCTCACGAAGTTGGTGACGACGCGGCTTGCGTCATCCTGGAGCGTGCCGCCGACAATTTGGACGACGCGTCCATCGCGAAGGTCGATACAAGGTCGAAAACGCATAACAAACTCTATGCTACAAGGATTGCTGGCGGTATCGTACCAGAGCGGCGCGCTACTGTCGAGTTTGTGCAACGCGCGCCACGCTTCCCGTGCCCTCGCCATCCGCGTCATTCGTGGATAACTCCACGCTCAACGCCTCGACATCAGCGGCCTGCTGTACTGCAATGCCCGTATGAACGACCCGCTGCTGGCGCGGTTTATCAGCGCGGATACGGTGGTGCCAGGGAGCGACCCGCTGACGGTTGCATCGCTCGACGCGGTGGAGCGCAGCGCTTGGGCCTCGGGTGGCAGCGGGCCAGCGAACCCGCAGAATCTCAATCGCTACGCCTATACGCTGAATAATCCAGTCTATGTTACCGATCCCAGTGGGCATTGTCCATGGTGTGTAGGGGCTTTACTTGGAGGTGGTATCGATCTGGCTGTACAACTTGTTACGAATGGTGGAGATATCCAAAAAGTTAATTGGGCCCAAGTTGGTGTAAGTGCTGTTGCTGGTGCAATAGGAGTTGGAGTAGGAGCTCAGATAGCAAAAGCTGCTACATCGGTTGCGACTAAGATCGCATTGAATGCTACAGCAAGTGCTGTTATTAGTTCTGGGGGTGCATTGCTTCAAAATGAAGCACAAGAATTTTTAACACCTTGCCAATTTGAACCTGTTGATCCTATACGTGCAGCAGCAGTAGGTGCTGTAACAGGTGGTATTGGGGCAGCGGTAGGAGAAACATTGCAAGGTGTACAGGATAAGCGCATCAGGGGATTAAGTCCACTACAGAGATCATACCAAGATTCCTATGCGCTAATTCCCGATCCAAATGCAATTTCAATATATAAACGTATGTATTCCGCGGGAGGAATTTTGTCTACTACAATGAGTAATTCAACCCCCTGATTCCAGCAAATGTGCTTGATTATTTACCAGATTCATCAAGGAAACAATAATGTGGAAAATTTTAAATTTCCTTTTTGAGATTATGTCAACGTGGATTATTGTTCTCATTTTTCCATGTATTGGGTTGTATTGTTGTTGGTATCGGGCATATATTGTTGATGTAATAATGGGTAATGCGCCATCATTGTTGTTTATCTTAACTATAAGTGGTGCTGCGGGATTACTATGTTGCCGCAGGCTAAAACTGGTTTGATAGTGCAACTGTACAAGCGGATTGAGTATGAGGTTTTGCCGAGCAAATGCTTAAGCGAGATCGATGCGCATGATAAACTGCCATCCTTTTCCACACATCCCTCCACCCACACAAAAGGGGCTTGGCATGTTGCCAAACCCCCTTCGTCCTTGGTGAATGATCTAGCCGAAAATACCAGACAAGAAGATACGCTTGTTCTGGCTGGGCAACGGCCCCATATTCCAGAAGCCGATGCCGACCGACGAGTGCAAACCAGCCGTCTGGAACTTGCCACCGACGTACAGGCCAGCGGGCGCACGCAGGAGGCTCATCACCGTGGTGCTGCCGTTCGGGTCGTGGACGCCGCTGCCGATCGTGCTCCAGCTATTGGTGCCGATGTTGTAGAGCGCCAGGTTGCGTGCAGCCGTGCCACCCGTCGCCGTGAAGTCGCCGCCGACGTACAGGTCGTTGCCCTCCAGCCACAGGCTGCGCACCTCGGGACCAGTTGAGAGCGCACCATCATAGCCTGTGCCGCTCACACCACCGCCGAGCGCCGACCAGGTGCCATCGAGCTTGAAGCGCGCCAAGTTCGAGGCCGCCACATCGCCAGCCTTGGTGAAGTGCCCGCCTACGTACAGGTAATCACCTTTCGCCTGCAGCGCGCTCACCGGATGCGCGAAGACCTTGGTGCCACCCGACACGCCTGGCGTGCCCTTGCCCAGCGTGAACCACTCATTCGTATCCATATCGAAGATCAGCAGGTGGTTCACCAGAATGTAGCTGCTGGTCTGGCAGATGTTGCCCGTGCCGCGATAGGCCAACCGGAAGTTGCCGCCGATGTAGACCAGGTTGTCCTGCACCTCCACATCGTAGACGATCGTGTTCTGCTCGCTGCACGAGTCGAACACCTGGAAGATCTGCAGCGAATTGCCCAGCTTGCGCCAGTTTGTGCCGTTCCAGATCGCCACATCGCGCGCCTCGACGTTGCCAGCCAGGTCGAAGTTGCCACCGACGTACAGCTCGCCGTTGGAGAAGGTTAGCGAGTTCACGGCCCCATCAAGCCCACCACCAACACTCGACCACTGGCGAGTGACGATGTTGTACTTGGCCAGGTGTTGTGCGGTGACGCCACCCGCCTTGGTGAAGTTGCCACCGACGTACAGATCGTTGCCGACCAACACCATCGCCTCGACGCTGCCATCATCCAGACCACCGTTACCTTCGGTGCCGCTGCCGAGCGCATTCCACTTGGTGCCATCCCACATCGCGATGTTGTTGACGGGCATGCCACCAACCGAGCCGATGCGACCACCAACGTAGATGCGACCGTTGTTATCGAAGGCCATTGCCCGGATCTGGCCAACAGTGTTGATGAACATACTCTCGGTAGCGCCCTGCCCCAGCGCCTGCCAAGCCGTGCCCGTCCACAAACCTGCGTTGCTGATCAGGTGCGTGCCGCCTAGACGGAAGGAACCACCGACATAGACGCCATTGTTCGGGCCAGCAACCAGCACATTGACTTCGTCGTAGTCCTGGAAGTTCTTATCGTTGTTCAGGGCGCTCCAGCTTGTGCCGTTCCAGCGTGCGAAGAGATGGGCGACCTGATCGCCAGCCGTATCAAATTCACCAGCGATATACACGTTGCTGCCGACCACTACGATCGACTTCACAACGTTGCGGATATCATCTTCGTACTCGATCGTCACGCCGTCGCCGAGTGCGCTCCAGCTAGTGCCGTTCCAGCGCGCGATGTTCTTCGCATCGATGTTGCCTGCATGGTCGAAGTTGCCGCCAACGTAGATGTTGTTGCCACTGATAGCAATCGCCATCACGCGGCCAACCGGGTCGAGGAAACGATCATCGTCGGTCACACCGCCGCCAAGACTGCTCCAGTTCGTGCCATCCCACACGGCCAACGAGTTTGCATTATTGATATTGCCAGCCCACTCGAACATGCCGCCGACATACAGTTTGTTATTGGCAACCGCCAATGCTCGCACAACACCCGACTCAAACTGCGGCTCGAAGTCGTGCTCGATGCGAACGCCGTTGCCAAGCGCAACCCAGGTGTTGCCGTTTAGGCGGGCGATACCGTTGGCATTCACGCCGCCGATGCGATTGAAATCGCCAGCCACGTACAGGTTGCCACCCAGGAAAGCGGCTGCATACACGGTGCCAGTCTGAACATCGCCATACTGGTTGACGAGTTGCGGCCCAGCGCCCGTGCCAACGCGTGCCCACGTGGTGCCGTTCCACACGGCGATTTGATTCGCGGCGATGGTGCCAACTTTGCTGAACTCACCGACCGCATACACGTTATTGCCGTTCACCACAATACCGTGCACCGTATCGTTGAAGGCGCCCGTTAACTCCTTCCACGCGCGCCCATCCCAGCGCCACATCTTCGCGTTGTACGTGCCAGTAGCGGCGTAGAGCGTGCCATCGGCAGCGCGAGCGAAGGCCGTCACCTCGTCGGGCAAACCAGGCATACCAAAACGATCATCCCAACGCTCGTCGCCAGCAGCTTGTGGCGTGATATCAGCAGGCTCAATCGCGGTCGCCGGCTCGATCACCTCCTCAAGGATCGGCTGCTCGGCGCTCGGCTCCTCCGCGATTGACTCCTCAGCAACAGGCTCGATCTCAACCGGCTCGCTCTCGAATCGATCAGCTCGTGGTGATTGGTCGAGAGGAACCAGGCCAGAACGGCTTGTATTTGGATCTTTGGTTTGGGCGAATGCTGATGGAGTAAGCATCAGAACTGTCAGCATGCCACATGCAATAAGTCGATAGAGGATTGTGCTTAAGCGCTTCATTGAAGTAACTGCCTCTCAGTATGTCTTCCCAGCTCTCGTTGTTCCCAAGGCACCCAATAGCACGTTTTAACCTTATTTTTATCGATTGCAATCAGATCGAGCTGTGAAACCTGACCAACGCTAGTTGATACTAGTCGAGCGGAGCGAGAGGAGCATCACTCGTTAGAGCGATTTGAGGTAATGCTGCCAGGATGATACCTTGCCAACTCGTGAGAGACAGTTTATTTGCTTACAATTGAGTGGATAAGATGGCTTCGCAATCAATAAAGGTTTGCTAAGACGTATAGAGTTTGTTTCTTATTTTGAAAAGTGAAAAAACCCATAGAGTGATACGATATCAATGCAAAACATTTGTCATACTGTTTGTCCTACTCTTACACCACGCTTGTCATACCACTCATACCATCCGATGACCTCATGAGACACTCATCAACACAAAAGGGGCTTGGCGTGACGCCAAACCCCCTTCGTCCTTGGTGGAATATCGGTTTAGAAGATACCCGCCAGGAAGATGCGCTTGTTCTGGATGGGCAGCGGCCCCATATTCCAGAAGCCAATGCCGACCGACGAGTGCAAACCAGCCGTCTGGAACTTGCCACCGACGTACAGGCCAGCGGGCGCACGCAGGAGGCTCATCACCGTGGTGCTGCCGTTCGGGTCGTGGACGCCGCTGCCGATCGTGCTCCAGCTATTGGTGCCGATGTTGTAGAGCGCCAGGTTGCGTGCAGCCGTGCCACCCGTCGCCGTGAAGTCGCCGCCGACGTACAGGTCGTTGCCCTCCAGCCACAGGCTGCGCACCTCGGGACCAGTTGAGAGCGCACCATCATAGCCTGTGCCGCTCACACCACCGCCGAGCGCCGACCAGGTGCCATCGAGCTTGAAGCGCGCCAAGTTCGAGGCCGCCACATCGCCAGCCTTGGTGAAGTGCCCGCCTACGTACAGGTACTCGCCCTTGGCCTGCAGCGCGCTCACCGGACGCGCATACACTTTGGTGCCACCCGACACGCCCGGCGTGCCCTTGCCCAGCGTGAACCACTGATTGGTGTTCTGATCGAAGATCAGCAGGTGGTTCGCCAGAATGTAGCTGCTCGCCTGGCAGATGTTGCCTGTGCCACGATAGACCGCCCGGAAGTTGCCGCCGATGTAGACCAGGTTGCCCTGCACCTTCACGTCGTATACCATCGTGCTCTGCTCGTTACAAGAGTCGAACACCTGGAAGATCTGCAGCGAATTGCCTAGTTTGCGCCAGCGTGTACCGTTCCAGACCGCCACATCGAGAGCCTCAACACTGCCCGCCAACTCGAAATTGCCGCCGACGTACAGCTCGCCGTTGGAGAAGGTTAGCGAGTTCACGGGGCCGTCGAGGCCGCCGCCAACGCTCGACCACTGGCGCGTGACGATGTTGTACTTGGCCAGGTGTTGTGCGGTGACGCCACCCGCCTTGGTGAAGTTGCCACCGACGTACAGATCGTTGCCGACCAACACCATCGCCTCGACGCTGCCATCATCCAGACCACCGTTACCTTCGGTGCCGCTGCCGAGCGCATTCCACTTGGTGCCATCCCACATCGCGATGTTGTTGACGGGCATACCACCAACTGTCGCCATGCGACCACCGACATAGATGCGACCGTTGTTATCGAAGGCCATGGCCCGAATCTGAGCTGCATTGTCGATGTAGATGCCCTCGGTGGCACCTTGGCCCAGCGCTTGCCAAGCCGTACCCGTCCACAGACCGATATTCCTGCTCAGATACGTGCCTGCGATTCGGAACGTGCCGCCGACGTACACGCCGTTGTTGGGGCCAGCAGCCAGCACATTGGCTTCGTCGGATTGCTGGAAATTCTTATCGTTGTTCAGGGCGCTCCAGCTCGTGCCATTCCAGCGCGCGAAGAGATGCGCGACTTGATCGCCAGCCGTATCGAACTTACCAGCGATGTACACGTTGTTGCCAACCACCACGATCGACTGGACAACTTCGCTGAAATCGCTTTCGAATTCGACCATGATACCGTCGCCGAGCGCGCTCCAGCTTGTGCCGTTCCAGCGCGCGATGTTCTTCGCATCGACGTTGCCCGCATGGTCGAAGTTGCCACCGATGTAGACGTTATTGCCACTAATGGCGATGGCCAACACCATACCGGCTGGGTCAAGAGAACGATCATCGTCGATCACGCCGCCGCCTAAACCGCTCCAGTTCCCGCCATCCCATACGGCCATCGAATTGGTGTAGAGGTTGCCAGCCACCTCGAACACGCCGCCAACGTACAGCTTGTTGTTGGCCACCGCGAACGCCCGCACAATGCCCGACTCGTACTGTGGATCGAAGTCGTGCTCGATGCGAACGCCGTTGCCGAGCGCGCTCCAGGTGTTGCCGTTCAGGCGGGCGATACCGTTGGCGTTCACGCCGCCAATCCGGTTGAACTTGCCACCCACGTACAGGTTGCTACCCAGGAAGGCAACTGCGTACACGGTGCCAGTTTGAACATCGCCGTAATAGCCGACCAGTTGTGGGCCAGCACCAGTGCCGACGCGCGCCCACGTGGTGCCGTTCCACACGGCGATCTGGTTCGCGGCGATAGTGCCAACTTTGCTGAACTCGCCAACCACATACACGTTGTTGCCATTCACGGCGATATCGTGCACGGTACCGTTGAAGGTACCTGTCAGCTCCTTCCACGCGCGTCCATCCCAGCGCCACACCTTCGCGTTGTACGTGCCAGTAGCGGCGTAGAGCGTGCCATTGGCGGCGCGGGTAAGGGCCGTAACTTTATCGGGCAAGCCTGGCATGCCAAAGCGATCATCCCAGCGCTCGTCGCCAGCAGCTTGTGGCGTGATATCAGCAGGCTCAATCGCGGTCGCCGTCTCGATCTCCTGCTCGATGCTCGGCTCCTCGACGATCGTCTCGTCCGCGATTGGCTCCTCAACAATTGTCTCCTCAGCAGCAGGCTCGTTCTCAATCGGCTCGCTCTCAAGATAATCAAGGCGAGGTGATTCTTCGAGAGGAACCAGGCCCGAACGGCTTGTATCGTTATTCGGTTCAGTGATCTGGGCGAATGCTGATGGAGTGAACAATAGAACTGTCAGCATGCCACATGCAACAAGTCGATAGAGGATTGTGCTTAAGCGCTTCATCGAAGTAACTGCCTCTCAATATGTCTTCTCAGCTCTTATCATTTCCAAGGCACCAATAGCACGTTTTCAAGCCCATTAACCTTATTTTTATCGATTGTTATCAGGCCGAGCTGTGAAACCTGATCAACGCTTGTTGATACTAGTCGAGCGGAGCGAGAGGAGCATCACTCATCGGAGCGATTTGAGGTAACAGTGCGGAGATCACAGGTTGTAGATCGTGGGTGTAACCATTGACCCATTCGCGAAAGCGGCGTATCGCAGCTTTAGCGACCACTGATGCACTGCTCGTTGAGGTATCGCCCAGCATCAAAAAGCGGCCCTAAGGCCGCTCATACTGCAAAAACCGAAGGTTGTTCTAGGCTTCACCCAAGATGCAGTTCGCGGGCGCGCAGCATTGCCTCAGCGCGTGAGGAGACCTGCAGTTTGCTCAAAATGTGGGCCACGTGGCTCTTGACGGTGTGCAAGCTGATCACCAACTGCTCGGCGATCTGCGGGTTGCTGGAGCCGACCGCAAGCAGGCGCAGCACCTCGACCTCGCGGGGCGTGAGCGTCTCGCCCGTGGCGGGCAGGAACAGCCCATCGTTGGCGGCGATGTCGCGCACAATCGGGAGCGGTAGGGTGGGGCGCACCACGTCGAGGGTGGCGAGCAGATGCGTCAGTTCGAGCAGGCGCTCCTCGAAGTTGCGCTGTGAAGCGATTGGCTGTGCAGCGACCGTGTTCTGCGGCAGCAACGCCGACAATGTCACGGTCTGGCTCTGCAGCGTCGTACCGGTGGCCGGATGCTTCTTAATGTAATTGAGCAGTTCGCCCGCAGCCTCAAACTGCTCGGTACGCACAAGCAGTTGCGCGATCCCAAACGCCGCATCGAGCACAATCGGCGCCAGTTCACTCTCGCTGGCGAGCTGCGCAGCCTCCATAAAATAACGGCGAGCGGCGCGCGGATCGTTATCGGCTAACGCAACTTGGCCAGCAGCGATCAGCGAAAGCCCTAAACTCCAGCGATCCCCAAGATCGCGGAAGATCTCGACAGCCTCGGCGCACAGATAGCGCGCCTCGGTCAGTTGGCCTTCGGCGAGCGCCACGCGGCCCAGCGGGAGCAGCGCGAACCCAATGCCCCAGCGGTCGCGGTTCGCGCCAGTGATCTGCAAGCACTCTTGGAGCACCACCCGCGCTTGGGTGAGATCGCCCTGATCGATCAGCACAAAGCTGTAGCAACTCAGGCCACACGAGATCATGCGAGGGCTGCCGTGGGCGCGCCAATTGATCAGCCCTTTGGCGTAAAGCTGTGTTGCGCCAACCGAATCGCCCTGTGCGTGGAACACCAGGCCCAGCACGTGCAGGGCGAGGGCGTGCAGATACGCCGCGCTCTGACCTTGCTCTTCACAAAGCCGTAAACACTCTTGGAGCAGCGCGTTCGCCTCGACATACTCGCCCATTTGGTAGGCCGCCAACCCCAAGCTGTAGAGCGTCTCGCCGATCAGGGAGTGATCGGGAGTCTGTTGCAGCAGCGCAAGCCCTTCGCGCAACAGTGTGCTGGCCTTGCCGAAATGGCCGCAGCGCGCCTCAAAATAGCCCTGATGACTAAGCACTTCGCCCAGTGCCAGCGAATAATCGCTGTTCGATGTGTATGAAGCGGGATCATCGGTGCGCAACACCTGGCTCGCCTGCTCGAAATAGCGCAGCCCATCGCGGAATAGGCTCGCATCCTCGTAGATCGAGCGCAGACTGCGGGCCATATTGTGAATGAGATCGAGCCGCCGATGCTGCAGCGACCATGTCCACGCCTGCCGCACATTATCCATATCGGGGTTGAGCTCGGCCCACGTGGAGGGACGATTGATGCTGCGCAGCGAGTTGAGGCGGTCGGCTAGGAGCGAGGCATAGAAGGTAGCGTGATTGGCGGCCACTTGCTCGGCGAGCTGCGGCTGCTCGGCCAACTTCGATGCCGCATATTGGCGCACCAACTCGTGCATCATATAGCGCGGCGTATCGTCGGCATCGGTCACGCGCCGCAGCAGCGATTTGTCGATGAGAGCGGCCAACGGCCCGATCAGCGAGGTTTGCACATAGGGCGAGTTGGGATCGGCGGGCACCACCGCCTCGGCAGCCGCACGCCGACATCCGCCACGGAACACGCTCAAACTCGCGAGCACCTGCTGCTCCTTGGGCGTCAGCAGGCGCCACGAATGGTCGATCACCACCCGCATGCTTTGGTGGCGCGCCGGAATATCGCGGTCGGCGTGGGCTAAAAAGTCGAGGTTACGGGTGATCTCCTCGGCGATCTCATCACATGAGAGCGTGCGCGTCCACGTGGCGGCCAACTCGATCGCCAAGGGCGTGCCCTCCAGCAGATTGCAGATGCGGGCGATCGCCGCGCGGTTGCTCGGCGTGAGCGAAATGTCGCTGCCGATGCGCTCCACCCGATCCATAAACAACTGTGCCGCCTCCGAGGCTTCGAGCTCGGTGCGCGTGTGGTTGAGGGGCACTGAAAGACCCGGCAACTCGATCGCCCACTCGCTCTTGAGGCGCAACCGCTCGCGCGACGTGATCAGCAGGCGCACACCAGGCGCATGACGGGGGATATCGGCGAAGAAGGGTGTGGCATCGAGCAAATGCTCAAAATTATCGATCACCAACAGCATCTCGCGCTCGCGCAGCATCTCCAACAGTTGCTCGGAGGGAGAAGCGCGGGAGAGGGGGTTATTGAGCGCTTCGGCGATAGCAAGTGGCACCATCTCGGCGCTCGCAACCGGTGCGAGCGGCACAAACGCCACGCCATCGGGGAACATGGTCTCTAGCTCTTTGGCGATCTGAAGCGCGAGGCGACTTTTGCCGATCCCGCCGGGGCCAACCAACGTGATCAAGCGGCTGGCTGGATCGCGCAGGCGCCGCACTACTTCGGCCTGTTCGTTCGCGCGCCCGATCATCTGAGTCGGTGGGTTTGGCAGGGGTCGCCGCGAGGTAAACGGCTTTGAGATGGCCTGCACTTCCGTGTGATCGTACAGCGACGTGTTGGTGCTTTCGATCGGCGTGCGCCCTAAACGCACAAATTCGGTAAGCTGATGTTCCGGCACCTGAAGCGCATCTGCAAGCCGCAGAATCAACTCACGCGAAGGACGACGAATACCACTCTCAAAACTTCGAATTGTCTGGGCTGCACAACCAACTTGTTCAGCTAGTCGCTCTTGAGTTAAATCGAGTGATGAACGAAGTAATTTGATCCAGCGTCCAAAAGTGAGTGGTTCGTTCATTGTTATTTCTATCGATTGTAAGTGAATACCGAAAGCTCAGTTTGAGGGCATGTGAAAGCCGTAAAGCACCCTAGAATAGTATTGCTCTGTAGCGTAGCGCTACACACTTGTCGCGGTATTTGTAACGATCATTGTAACACAGGGATGTTGTAGTGGCTGTCATTTATCGTAGGACTAAAGACCGATTAAAGTGTGCTCAAAACGTCGTATTTCATCTACTTAAAGCGTTTATTGGCGCTAAAGTGCATAACCAAATATTTACGAATATGTGTGAGCGATACATATCTCTCGGTGATCTGGCGCGAGAAAACGCGAGCCTTCCCCACTACAAACGTCTTTTGCTTGACATGCGCTGGCATCCGGCATATACTCCCGCCTACCATGACACAGCCACACGTCATTCGTTGTTCGTGGGTGAGCGATGATCCGCTCTACCGAGACTACCACGATCAGGAGTGGGGCGTACCCCTGCACGATGATCGCGGTCTGTTTGAGTTTCTGATTCTCGAGGGCGCTCAGGCTGGCTTGAGTTGGATCACCATCCTGCGCAAACGTGAGGCCTACCGCCTCGCCTTCGATCAGTTCGATCCTCACATGGTTGCCCATTACGATGCCCAGAAGCAAGCCGATCTCCTTGCAAACCCTGGAATCATTCGTAATCGTCAAAAAATCGCCGCCGCAGTGCAGAACGCACAAGCATTCCTCGAAGTGCAGGCGGAGTTCGGCAGCTTCGACGCCTACCTTTGGCGTTTTGTGGATGGCACCCCGATCCGCAATCAATGGCGCTCGATCAGCGAAGTGCCCGCTCAGACACCGCTATCACAGGCGTTGAGCAAGGATCTGCTCAAACGAGGCTTCAAGTTTGTTGGCCCGACTATTTGCTACGCCTATATGCAGGCAGTTGGTTTGGTGAACGACCATGTTATCGATTGCTTTCGTCACGCCCAAGTGTGACATGAACCCGCACCATACCGCCTCCGCAGCATAAGGTCGTCGGTATCATAGAAAACAGTACAAGGAACGTGCTATGGCAGATGCGCGAATGGTCAAATTGGCCGAGATCCTCGTGAATTACTCGGTTGCAGTGCAACCCGGCGAATGGGTACTGGTCAAGGGGCATGTGCTCGCCCTGCCACTGGTCGATGAAGTTGTGCGCCAGATTCTGCGGGCCGGTGGGAATCCGACGGTGCTGCTCAACAGCGATGTGCTGGAAGAGACGATGCTGCGCGAGGCGAACGAGGACCAACTGCGTTGGCTCTCGCCCGTCGATCAGCTGCTCGACGAGCGCGTGAACGCCTCGATCTCGCTGCGGGCCGCCCACAACACACGCGCCCTCACTGGCATCGATCCCCGCAAACAGCAGATCCAGCAGAGCGCCCGACGCGAGGCGATGCGCACCTTTATGCAGCGCTCGGCGAGCGACGACCTGCGTTGGGTGCTGACTCAATTCCCCTGCGAAGCCTACGCCCAAGATGCCGATATGAGCCTGCGCGAGTACGAGGACTTCGTGTACGCCGCCACCTTCGCCGATCAGCCCGACCCCGTGGCGGCCTGGCGCAACATCCACAACGAGCAGGCCCGCCTGGTCGAATGGCTGCGCGGCAAGCAGGAGGTGGTCGTGCGCGGTCCCAACATCGATCTGCGCCTGTCGATCGCCGGGCGCACCTTCGCCAACTCCGATGGCAAGCGCAATATGCCCAGCGGCGAGATCTTCACCGGCCCCGTCGAGGATTCCGTCGAGGGATGGGTGCGTTTCACCTACCCCGCCATCCGTGCAGGCCGCGAGGTCGAGGGCGTCGAGTTCGAGTTCCAGAACGGCAAAGTGGTGAAGGCCCGCGCCGACAAAAACGAGGACTATCTGCTTTCGCAGCTCGATACCGATGCTGGCGCGCGCTACCTTGGCGAGTTCGCGATCGGCACCAACAACGGCATCAAGCGCTTCACCAAGAGCATCCTGTTCGATGAGAAGATCGGCGGGACGGTGCACATGGCGGTCGGCGCGGGCTACCCCGAGACCGGCAGCAAGAATCACTCAAGCATCCACTGGGATTTCATCTGCGATATGCGCACCGATAGCGAGATCCTTGTTGATGGCGAATTGTTTTACAAAAACGGTCAGTTTCAAGTGTAATCGAAGGTAGCATGCAACTGAATAGGTTGAGCTATTTGCTGTAAGCCTCAGGATACGAACATGGAAGCGATTTGGGATGCTGGTGTGGCGCTGATCCTGTGGCTTCAGAGCTTGGGCGGATGGCTGATCGCGCCGATGCGGTTCATCTCCTTCTTTGGCGATGAAGAATTTTTCTTGCTCCTGCTGCCGATGCTGTTTTGGAGCGTGAACACATCGCTCGGCCTGCGCATCGGTGTGATGTTGCTGTTGAGCACCAATCTGAACCATGTTCTTAAACTTGCCTTTCACCATCCTCGACCCTACTGGTATAATGTTCATGTGCTGGCGTTGAGCAGCGAAACGACCTTCGGCTTGCCTTCCGGCCACGCGCAGCAATCGGCGGCGATCTGGGGCTTATTCGCCGCGCTCATCCGCCGACGTTGGGCGTGGGTATCAGCGCTGATCCTAATACTGCTGATCGGCATATCGCGCTTGTATCTGGGAGTGCACTTCCCTACCGACGTGCTGTTGGGGTGGCTCATCGGCGCGTTGATGGTATGGGCGTTCGTGCGGTGGGAACCCGCTGTGCTGGCGTCTATCCGCCGTTGGAGCTACAACCAACAGGTCGCTGTCGCGTTCATCGTGTCGCTCGCGCTGATTGGGTTGGGTCTTCTGCTGCAACTCTATTCGCAGGGCCAACACCTGCCGATCACATGGACGCAGAACGCGCTGGCGGTCGGGGCCGAAGCTCCCGAGCCATATTCGCTGGATAACATCTTCTCGACGGCTGGTGTGATGTTTGGCTTGTGCGGCGGTGCGGCTTGGCTGCTGAGTCGTGGCTGGTTTAGCTCCGATGGCACGTTCCAACAGCGAGCGTTGCGCTACCTGATCGGCGTGGCAGGCGTATTGCTGTTTTGGTTCGTGTTGGGGCGCGTGCTCCCGCGCGGCGACACGGCTCTGGCCTATAGCTTGCGGTTCGTGCGCTACGCGCTGGTTGGTGTATGGGTGAGCGGTTGGGCGCCAGCCCTGTTTATTCGGCTCGGCTTGGCACAACCGAACGAACGCTAGCACCGTCACGTTGTACAATCAACAATCCAAGCGGCTGCATATGTCGCGCATTGTTGAGCTTAGATTGGTTAAGGATAATCCATGCCTATTCAGTTACGTTCTCGCCGCCAAATCGCGCAGATGCGCGAGGCTGGCCGATTAGTTGCCAATACATTCGAGCTGCTGCGCCCCCACATTCGTCCGGGCGTCACTACCCGCGAACTCGACCAAATGGCCGAGGAGTTCATTCGCAAGCACGGCGCGGTCCCCGCCTACAAGGGCTATCGTGGGCCGATTGTGCCGTTCCCCGCGACCATCTGCGTGGCCCCCAACGAGGTGATCTGTCACGGCATACCCGACGATACGCCGCTGCGCGAAGGCGATATCATCGGCATCGACATCGGCGCAAAGCTGAACGGTTGGTACGGCGATTCCTGTCAGACCTTCGCGGTTGGCCAGATCTCGCCAGAGGCCAAGAAGTTGATGGACGTGGCCGAAGAGTGCATGTGGCGTGGCATTCGAGCAGCCAAGGCGAATGGCCGCCTCGGCGATGTTGGTGCCGCCATCCAGAGCTACGCCGAGGAGAACGGCTTCTCGGTGGTGCGCGAGTGGAGTGGCCACGGTGTGGGCGAGCGCCTGCACGAGGAGCCTTCCGTGCCGCACTACGGCAAGGCTGGCACGGGCATACGCTTGCGCCCCGGCTTCATCTTCACCATCGAGCCGATGATCAACGCGGGTGACTACCGCACGGTGATGGACAAGCGCGATGGCTGGACGGTGCGCACCGCCGACGGTTCGCTCTCCGCACAATTCGAGCACACCGTCGTGATCACCGAGCACGGTGAGCCAGAGATTCTGACCCTGCCCTAAACGCCAACAGCATCGCTGCGCACATATGCATCCAGCGCCCTTGTGGAGAGGAAAGAACTCCCTGCAAGGGCGCTTTTCTGTGGGCCGTGGCCCGAATCGTGGAGCGCACCTCTCAATTCGCCGCATAACGGACGGCGACGAAGTGTGAGACAGGAGGTTGCGATGCGCGCCAAGCTCATTCACGAGGATGCACAGCGTACATTTGTGGTGGTGTTCGATAAGGGCGATGAAGTGGTGGAGGGTCTGCAGGCGTTTGTCGATGAACAACGGCTCGATGCCGCCTCGTTTACTGCGATTGGCGCGTTTACCGATGTGGAGTTGGGCTATTTCGACCGCGAGAGCCACGAGTACGCCAGCATTCCCGTGCGCGAACAGGTGGAGGTGCTATCGCTGATCGGGAACGTGGCGCTCAACGGCGAGAAGCGCCAAGTGCACGCGCATGTGGTGGTTGGCAAACGCGATGGCTCAGCGCACGGCGGTCATCTGCTCAAGGCGCACGTCTGGCCCACGCTGGAGGTGGTGGTTGTCGAATCGCCCGCACACCTGCGCCGCGCCGCCGATCCGACCACTGGCCTCACCTTGATTCGCCTTTAAGCGCATTCGAGAGCGAGATCTCAGCGGGAAAGAAATGTGGATGGATTGCACATCACAACCCATCCACATGCCACAAATCAAAGAGCATGTTGTAGGCCAAAACGGCTCATCACGATCGGTTGATCGGCTCTAGCTGCCAAACACGATCGCCTCGCCCGCGATAAGCTTATCGAGCGCGGGGCTGATCTCCTCGGTGGTGATGCCGCCCTCGTAGCGCGCCGCGATGATGCCCTTGCTATCGATCAGGAACAGCCACGGCTCGGTGCGCAACCCCCACGAGAGCATCGGCTCGGACAGCGTGCCCGTGCCCGCCGATTCGCTGAAGGGGTACTTGTACACTTCAATATGCACGAAGTTCATGCGATCGCCGTAGGTCTTTTGCAGTTCGCCGAGCACGTTGAGGCTTGGCCCACAGGTCGCTGTCGAGCAGAAGGCGGGCGTGCCGAACAGCACCGCAGTCGGCTTGCCCGAATCGATCGCGTCGTCGAGGCTGATCTGATACATCGCTGGGTTGATCGGCTGGCCCGACGACAACTGCTCCTCGGGCGTATCGGCGATGGTGGGGGTTTTTATCTTCTTGGCGGGTTGGCCCACATTCGGCATCGTGGATTCGGCCTTGACTTCCAGACGCATCTTGGCGGAGTTTGGCGCGCTTTGGCCTGGCAATTGTGTCTGCACATCGATACCCCAGTTCCCCGGCTTATCGAAGGTTGGGTAGGCGACGTAGAAGCCCAACGGCAGGCCCTGCCCGAAGTAGTGGGCATCTGTCTCGAATTTGACCTCGGGGGATTGCTCGTCGAGGTTGAAGAAGCTTAGATGAACCTTCACGTTCGGATCGTTGAGCGGCGTGCCGTTGTTGAGGATACCGAGCGCAATGCGGTTCGGGCCGACCACGGCCTCCGAGAAGGCAAAGACTGGCACGACCGACGTGGCTGGAGCGGGTGTATTTGAGGATGGTGTTGCTGTTTGGCCACAACTCACCAAAAGCAACACTCCCAAAATGAATAGGTACATGAAACGGGGCATCGTTTTTCCTTTAACACTAAGGTAAGGTCGTTCGACGGCCTTTTAATCAGGTTTCAATAATGATCTATGTTGAGTATACCACAGTGCCTACTAGCACTGCCTTATAGAATCATAAGCTAGCCCTTGACAAGCTACATGTCTCCAAGTATACTTATTGTGTAATTGACACTATATCAGGAGAGCGTTATGACAGAGCAAGTAGAGAACGCAGAAAACTACGATGTCTCGCATTATGAGCGGCCATCGGTGACTGTAGACGTGGTTATTTTTACATTGTTGAATGGCGAATTGCATGTGTTGCTGGTGCAGCGAAAGAACTGGCCTTTCGAAGGGCATTGGGCGATTCCGGGTGGGTTCGTCAACATGGATGAATCGCTCGAACAGGCGGCCCGTCGTGAGCTAGAGGAAGAAACTGGCGTTCGCGATATCTACCTGGAGCAGCTCTACACGTTCGGCGCACCGAACCGCGATCCGCGCACGCGCGTGATCAGCGTGGCGTACATCGCGCTGATACCATCCGATTCGCAAAAACTGCGGGTTTCGGAGGAGAGCACCGATGTGCGCTGGTTCCCCGTGCGGAGTTTGCCCGGCCCACTCGCCTTCGATCACGATACAGTCTTGGCAACTGCGTTGGCTCGGCTGCGCTCGAAAGTCGAATATACAACCTTAGCCTTCCAATTGCTGCCCGAAGTCTTCTCGATCCTCGAACTGAAGCACATTTATGAGCAGATTCTTGGCGAGGAGCTGGATAAAGGCAACTTCTACCGCAAGATCAAGGATGCCAATCTGTTGGAGGATACCGGTCTGCGACGCGAGGGCCGCGGTCGCCCCACCACGCTCTACCGCTTCCGTCGGCAGCGCGGTGATGAGCAGTTCGTGTTCCGTTGGCGCGAGGCCCGCTTGAGCGAAGACGAGGAATAGCCGCACAAGGAGGGGGCGATGGCGATCTATTTTTACAGCGTCAGAGATGAGTACGGCGCATTCTCGAACTTTTCGCCGCATCGTATCTTCCTAAAAAAGTATTGGTGGCCTACGACCGAGCACTATTTTCAGGCCCAGAAGTTCGCAGGCACCGAGCACGAACATGCCATCCGAAAGGCCAAAACGCCAAAGATCGCAGCTGAGATGGGGCGTGACCGCAGCCGCCCTCTGCGCCGCGATTGGGAATCGGTGAAGGACAACGTGATGCGCGAAGCCGTGCGCGCCAAGTTCACCACGCACGACGATTTGCGCACGCTGCTGCTGAGCACTGGCGATGAGGAGTTGATCGAAGCGACAACCCACGATTATTATTGGGGCTGTGGCAGCGACCACTCTGGCAAAAATATGCTTGGCAAGATTCTGATGGAGATTCGCGCTGAATTGCGCAATGCTCAGCATCAGAGCGATTGATCTGTTAAAAGAGGCCGTTATGCGCATTGGGTTGATCGGGATGTCGGGGGCTGGTAAGACAACGCTTGCGCAGCGGCTGGCTACCGAAGGATACGCACATATCGATTGTGATCGGCTGATTGCTCAGCAACTCGAAGCTACCCTGCAGCAGTCGTTGCCGACCTTTCACTCGTTGGGCGCGTGGCTCGATATGCCCTACACACCAGGGTTCGCCGAGCGAGAAGCGCAGTTTATGGCCTACGAAACCGAGGTGATGCGCTCGATCTCGCAACAACTTGATCAAACTGACACCGAGGATCTCGTGGTGGATATGGGCGGCAGCAGCATCTACATCGAGCCTGCGGTGTTGGAGCGGCTCTGCCAGCAGCTCACGATCGTGTATTTGGCCGTGTCGCCACAAGCGCACCAAGCCATGCTCGACGAGTACCTGCAGCGCCCCCGTCCGATTGTGTGGAACGGTATGTACCAGCGCCAGCCTGGCGAGAGCGAAACCGATGCGCTGGCCCGTTGCTTTTCGAAGCTGATCGCGACACGAGAGCAGCGTTATCAAGCCCTAGCAGACTATACGATTGATTATCATCAGACCTATGCTCACCAACCACTACACGTTTTTTTCGACTTAATCCAGGGCACGGCTTAGTGTCCAGGGAGATGTTATGACACAGGTTACTGTTGCAATCGCACAACTACGCCCCAAAAAAGGCGATTACGCAGCCAATGTCGTGCGGCTCGATGGAGTGTTCCGCCAACTCAGCACGCTCGAACGACAGCCCGATGTGCTGGTGTTGGCCGAAACCGCGCTCAACGGCTACTTCCTGGAAGGTGGTGTGCGCGACACTGCCAAGCGGGCAGGCGAAGTGTTCGCCGATCTGCAGGCGGTGTATCTGAACGCGCTCGGCCCAAACGCTGCCCCGCTAGATATCGCCGTCGGCTTCTACGAGCGTTACCGCGATCGCTACTACAACAGCGCGCTCTACGCCACGCTCGGCCAGCCGACCGACAGTAACCAACCAGGCATTCGGCATGTGCATCGCAAAATGTTTCTGCCGACCTACGGCGTGTTCGATGAAGCGCGTTTTGTCGAGGCGGGCCACCAGATCGCCGCGTTCAACACGTCATATGGGCGCGCCGCGCTGCTGATCTGCGAGGATGCGTGGCACGGCATCAGCGGCACGCTCGCGGCGCTCGACGGCGCGCAGATCGTCTATGTGCTCAGCGCTTCGCCTGCGCGGGGCATCCAAACGCCGCGCCCCTCGAACGTCGAGCATTGGGAGGATCTCGCTCGCCGCATCGCCGATGAGCACGGTCTGTTTGTGGTGTTGGCGCAGTTGGTGGGCTTCGAGGGTGGCAAGGGCTTCCCCGGCGGCTCGTTCGTGATGGGGCCGCACGGCAACATCCGCGTGACCGGGCCGCTCTGGAACGAGGCGCTGATCACCGCCACCATCGATCTCGATGAGTTGCCGTTGGCCCGCGCCGACCTGCCGTTGCTCGCCGACCTCGAAACGATGCTGCCGCACCTGCAGCGTGAGATCGCGCGGGCCACCGAGCAGGCGCCCGCTCGCGTCGCTTGGGAGGAAGCGCCCGCCGCTGCCGCGCCGCGCTCGGCCCCAACGCAGCGCAGCGCGTCGGAGATTGTGTTGCCCGTCGTCACGCAGCCGCCGTTCGATATCAACAGCGACTTCCTGCAGATCGACTGCGAGTTGGTGCACGAGTGGCTGATCGAGTTCCTGCGCGATGAAGTGCGTCGGCGGCGCGGCTTCAATAATGTGGTGGTCGCGCTCTCGGGTGGCGTCGACTCCGCGCTGACCACGGTGCTGTGCGCCGAGGCGTTCGGCCCCGAGAACGTGCTGGCCATCCGCATGCCGTACCGCACCTCCAGCAAGGAGAGCCTGGAGCACGCGCAACTGCTGATCGACCAACTCGGCGTACGCAGCGCCACCGTCGATATCACCGCAGCGGTGGACGGTTACACCCAGTTCGATCCCGATATGGATGGCCGACGCAAAGGGAATGTGATGGCCCGTATGCGCATGATCACGCTGTTCGACTTCTCGCAGAAGCTCGGCGCCATCCCGATTGGCACGGGCAATAAGACCGAGCGCCTGTTCGGCTACTACACCTGGCACGCCGACGACTCGCCGCCCGTCAACCCGCTCGGCGACCTGTTCAAGACGCAGGTGTGGCAGCTCTCGCGCTATGTTGGCGTTCCCTCGGTGATCGTCGATAAGCCCGCCTCCGCCGACCTGATAGTTGGCCAGACCGACGAGAGCGACTTCGGCATCTCCTACGCGCAGGCCGACCGCATTCTGCACTTCCTGTTGCAGGGCTATGCGGTCGAAAAGTTGGAGGCGCTCGGCTTCGCGCCGAACGAGATTGCGCTGGTCAAGCATCGGCTCGATAGCACGCACTGGAAGCGCCACCTGCCCAGCACCGCCATGCTCTCGGCCACCGCCATCGGCGAATACTACCTGCGCCCGGTCGATTACTAGGATCGAACGTTTTCCTGCCTCGTCGTCGCTTTGGTGCCTTGGATATGGCACAATACAGAGTGACGACGAGGCTGCTCCTTCTCATCCTTGGATTGCCTGCTAAGAGTGGCATTGCACAAGGTTTTCAACTTCATCAACGCTGCTACACCCAAAGCGAGGCAATATGAACCAATGGCACTGTACGTTCGAGTCGGATCACATCCAATTTCACGATTATCCCTTCGCAGCGGCCTCGGTCTCCAAGCAGGGCGCGCTCTTCTACAGCGACATCTGCGAGGTGCTGCCCACACGTTTCCCGCCCGAAGTTCGCACCCATCAGGGCGAGGTGCTGTTTATCCCCGCCGTTCAGCGCGATGAACTGACGCGCATCGCCACGCAGCATCAACTCCCGATCACCGACCGCATCGATCTGTGGGCGATGCTGCTCGAACCGTTCCTCGACACGGAACACTCCCCGGCGGAGCAGGCTCGCACGCTCGCGCTGCTGGCGCAGTACGGCGTCCCCAACGACGAGACGCGCCGTATCCGCAGCCAAGTGGCGCGCATCATGCTGGCCTACAACTTCGCGAGCGGCCTGTGGGAGTGGGTACACCTGGGACTGTTCGACCTGCTTAACGCGTATCTGGCCGATCTCGGCGATAGCGAGAACGAAACGTTCGCGCACCACTACTGGCAGGCCATGGAGATCGCCAAACTAGAACAGGTCTCATCCCATTGACGGTGTTTTGGCGCTGTGGTATAATAGTGTTAATTATACACTAATGATTGTAGGGAGGTTTGTATGCCTGCACGACGTTCATTGCGAGAGCAGAGTGGCCCATTTCTCGACTACCTCGATGAGTGGTACAATACCTTGGCAGATCTACCCTTGCAGGATGTGATCGCGGGTGAGCCGGAGCGGGTGGCGTTGATCTCGATCGATGTGATCAACGGCTTTTGCAAGAGCGGGCCGCTTGCCAGTGAGCGTGTTGGGCGGATCGCCAAGCCGATCGCCGAGCTGTTTGAGCGCGCGTACGGTTTGGGTGTGCGGCACTTCGCGCTGACGCAGGACACGCACGACCCGGAGACGCCCGAGTTTCAGGCATACCCACCGCATTGTGTGCGCGGCACCGAGGAAAGCGAAGCGGTGGATGAACTGAAGGCGCTGCCGTTCTTCGAGAACGTGGCGATCTTCCCGAAAAATTCGATCAACTCGCACTTGGGCACTGGCTTGGGCGCGTGGTTGCAGGCAAATCCGCAGATCGACCGCTTCGTCGTGGTCGGCGATTGCTCGGACCTCTGCACCTACCAGGCTGCCATGCACTTGCGGTTGGAGGCCAACGCCCTCAACTTGTCGCGCCGCGTGATTGTACCCGCCGATGTGGTTGAGACGTTCGATACGCCGGTCTCGGTGGCTCGCGAACTCGGCATTAAGGCGCACGACGGCGACCTGCACCATGTGTTATTCTTACACCACATGGCGAGCAATGGGGTTGAGGTTGTGGCGCGGTTGAGCTAACATTCGCAAGGGCAAAGCATGAGCGATTCGCGGCAAGTTGCGTTATCGAAGCTGTTGGCGTTGTTGTTGCGGCACCGCTCCGCCGATTACGGCCTTCATCTTGATCCCGAAGGCTTTGTGCCGTTGGATGCGCTGCTCGCAGTCATCAACAAACAGCGTGGCTGGCATTGGGTGCGCGCCGAGCATATCGAGCGCTTGCTAGCCGAGCAGACCAAACGCCGCTACGAACTCGTCGATGGCGATATTCGGGCGATTTACGGGCATTCGCAGGTCACCGCGATCCAGTACGAGGCGATTGTGCCGCCCGCGCTTCTGTTGCACGGCACGGCGCGTCGCTTCGTCGATGCGATCTTACGCGATGGCCTGCGCCCAATGAATCGCCAATATGTGCATTTGACCGATGAATTCGCGCTTGCAGAGCTCACAGGCAAGCGGCGCGATCCGCGGCCTGCAATCATTCGCATCGATGCACAGCGAGCGCATGCGGCTGGCCTAGAGTTTTATCGAGCCGATCAAGGTGTGTTTCTCACACGGCATGTTCCGGCTGAATTTTTGAGCGTTTAGGCTTCATAAGGAGGAAGTATGCACCATTTGCATCATGGGCATCATCATTTGCATCATGGGCATCACGCTCATTATGCGCCCACCACGCTGTTGTTGATGATCGATACGCCGTTCTTTGAGCCGTTAGTACAAGTACGACCAAGTGTCGTTCAATGTGGAGGAAATCTGTGTTCCCCGACCGCACCGACATCCGCCTTGCGCTCCCGAGCAAGGGCCGCATCGCCGATGATGCGCTAAGTTTTATGGCCGATGCCGGCCTGCGCGTCTATAAACCCAACCCCCGTCAGCTTACCGCTCATATCCCCTCGATGCCCAATCTTACGGTGTTGTTCCAACGCGCCGGCGATATCGCCGTGAGCGTGCGTGATGGCAGCGTCGATTTTGGCATTACAAGCTGGGATCTAGTGTGCGAACGTGGTGGCAACGAAGATAGCTTGTTGCCGTTGCAGCGTCACTTGGGCTTTAGCGCCTGCACGCTCAATATGATTGTGCCCCAGAGCTGGGAGCACGTTCGCGTGATGGCCGATCTAGTCAAGTTGCGCAACGAGTTGGGCCGCCCACTGCGTGTCGCCACCAAGTTCCACAACCTCACCGCCGCCTTCCTTGCAAAGCATGGCCTGGGCGATTCTCAATTGATCGACGCCGAAGGCACCCTTGAGATCGCGCCGCTGATTGGTTACGCCGATCTGATCTCCGATCTCGTCTCGACGGGCACTACCCTGCGCGACAACCAGATGCGCACCATCTCCGATGGCTTGATTTTATCCTCGGAGGCGTGTCTTGTGGCGAACCGCTATTCGCTCAAGCGGCGCCCCGAAGTGCTGGCGATGGCCCGTCAACTGCTCGAATTTATCGAAGCGCATCTCCGTGCTGTGGGCGCATTCTCGATCTTCGCCAATCTGCGGGGCGAATCGCCCGAAGCTGTGGCAAAATTGATGTTCGGTCAAACGGTGATCGGCGGCCTCCAAGGCCCGACCATTTCGCCGATCATCACTCGCAACGGCGAAGGGTGGTATGGCATCCATATCATCGTGCGGCGCGACCAACTCCCCACCGCGATCGCGGAATTGCGCGCTGTGGGTGGCAGTGGCGTGATCGTCTCGCCCGTGACGTACATTTTTGAGGAAGAACCTGCGGCCTACCGAGCTATGCTGACGGCGCTGGGGGAGGATTAGGTGATACCAATTTACGACGTTGCGACTGCGCAACAGAGCATTTTGCAGCGGGTGCTGTTTGAGGAGACGTATTCGCCCGCCCTGCTCGAATCGCTTGGCCGGATGTTCGGCCCAGGCACCACGCCGCCCCAGGCGGTGAGCACGATTTTGGCTTCCGTGCGCAAAGAGGGCGATGCGGCGCTGCGGCATTGGTCGCGCACGATCGACCGCGCCGAGCTCGATTCCTTCGAGATCCCTGCCGAGCAACTTGAGGCTGCGCTGGGCCTGTTAGCGCCCGAACTCGCCGATGCGATGCGGCTCTCGGCCCAACGCATTCAGGCGTTCCACGAGCGCCAACCGCTGCCCGATTGGCGCACCAATGCGCTTGGCGGCGTGTTGGGCCAGCGCGTGACGCCCATTCGGCGCGTCGGCATCTACGTGCCGGGCGGCACCGCGCCGCTGTTCTCGTCGCTGCTGATGTCGGCCATCCCGGCGAAGGTGGCTGGCGTGAGCGAGATCGTGCTATGCACCCCGCCGAACCCGCACCCCGCCATTCTCGCGGCTGCCTACCTGAGTGGCGTCAAGCGCGTGTTCCAGTTGGGCGGCGCGCAGGCCATCGCCGCAATGGCGTTCGGCACCGAAAGCGTGCCGAAGGTCGATAAGATCGTCGGCCCCGGCAACCTGTTCGTGACGCTGGCGAAGCAGCAGGTCTACGGCATCGTCGGCCTCGATTCGCTGGCCGGCCCCACCGAGACGATGGTGATCGCCGATGCGACCGCTAATCCCGCTTGGGTGGCCGCCGATCTGCTGGCGCAGGCCGAGCACGACCCGCTCGCGAGCGCCATCCTGCTCACGCCCGACCGTGCGTTCGCGGAGGCAGTGCAGCAGCAGGTTGCGCACCAACTCGAACAACTCTCGCGGGCCGAGATCACGGCGCAGGCCCTGCAGCGCAATAGCGGCATCGTCATCACGCCCGACCTGCTCACCGCCGCCGATCTCGCCAACGAGTACGCCGCCGAGCACCTGTGTATCGCGGTCGCCGATCCCAATCCGCTGATCGAGCGCGTTCTGAATGCTGGTGGCCTGTTCATCGGCGAGCGCTCGTTTGAGGTGCTGGGCGACTACGTGGCTGGCCCAAGCCACATTATGCCGACGGGCGGCACGGCCCGCTTCGCATCGCCGTTGAATGTGCTGGATTTCGTCAAGATCTCCAGCGTGATCGCCTTGGACGAGGCGACCAGTGCGGCGATCAGCCCGGCAGCCGCCGAGATGGCCCGCGCCGAACTGCTGACGGCTCACGCTGCTGCGGCGGATTTCCGCGTGACGGAGCAGCCGTCGAGCGAGCCTGCGCCGTTCGACCCGACCACGCTGGTGCGCCCGCACATCCGCGCGATGGACGCCTACGAGCCGATCTTGCCGTTCGAGGTGCTTTCGGAGCGCTTGGGCCGCACTCCTGAGCAGATCATCAAGCTCGACGCCAACGAGAATCCTTACGGCACGGCTCCGGCGGTGCGTGAGGCGTTGGCGCGCATGCCCTTCCCGCACATCTATCCCGATCCCGATAGCACCGCCCTGCGCGCTGCGCTGAGCCGCTACACCGGGGTTCCTGCCGCGAATCTGCTGGTGGGCGCGGGTGCCGACGAACTGATCGACTTGGTGATGCGCGTGTTTGTGCAGGCCGGCGATGCGATCATCAACTGCCCGCCGACTTTCGGCATGTACTCGTTCGATGCCAGCATCGAGAACGGCAACGTGGTGAACGTGCCGCGCAACGCCGATTTCTCGCTGGATGTGGAGGGCATTGAGCGGGCGGTGGCCGAACACCGACCGAAGTTGTTGTTCCTGACATCGCCGAATAACCCCGACGGCGGCCTGATCCCGAACGAGCAGATCGAGCGCTTGCTGGCGCTGCCCGTGGTCGTGGTGCTCGACCAGGCGTACATCGAGTTTGCCACTCCTTCCGCCGATTGGACCCGCGAAGTGACCAAGCGCAACAACCTGATCGTGCTGCGCACCTTCAGCAAGTGGGCGGGCTTGGCGGGTATGCGCGTGGGCTACGCGGCGCTGCCCGAGGTGCTTACGCCGTTCTTCTTGAAGATCAAGCAGCCCTACAACGTCTCGGTGGCGGCGGCTACGGCGGCCACCACGGCGCTGGAGCACATCGACAGCATCCAGGTGACGATCGATGCGCTGATCGCCGAGCGCGCGCGGCTGATCGGCCTGCTCTCCGAGATCCCGTATCTGCGGCTGTACCCCACCGAGACGAACTTCGTGTTGTGTCGTGTGGTGGGCCGCGATGCGGGCGAGTTGAAGCAGGAGTTGGCGAAGCGCGGCATTCTGGTGCGCTACTTCAACAAGCCTGGCTTGAACGATCACATTCGGATCAGCGTTGGCAAGCCCGAGCACAGCGACGCTCTGTTGGCTGCGCTGCGCGAATTGGCCTAGTTCCATATTTCCGCCGCGATGGGCGTGCGGATAGCGATAACGAGCGACGCGGAGGTCGGCTTGGTCGCCACGGCGGCTGGTGCTCCGCGTTCGCTCGCTGTTATTTTAGCGTCGGGATGCACGCGACGCTCACTATTTGCGAAGGATGGCTGTATGCGAATCGGTGAGGTGCAACGCACCACAAACGAGACCGACATCTACGTTCAACTGAAGTTGGATGGCAGCGGTAAGCACGAGATCACGACTGGTGTGGGATTTCTCGACCATATGCTCACCCATGTCGCGGTGCATGGCCTGTTCGACCTGAGAGTGAAGGCGAAGGGCGATCTGCATATCGACAGCCATCATACCATTGAGGATTGTGGGTTGGCGCTGGGCTTGGCGTTCGCGCAGGCATTGGGCGACCGCAAGGGCATTGTGCGCATGGGCTCGGCCTACGTGCCCATGGACGAGGCGCTCGCGCTGGTGGTGGTCGATCTCTCGGGCCGCCCCTACACCGTCTTTGATGCGACTTGGTACGCGCCGATGATCGGCCAGATGCCGACGAGTTTGGTCGGCCATTTCTTCGAGTCGCTGGCGGTGAACGCCCGTATGAACCTGCACGCCAAAGTGCTGTATGGCCGCGACGACCATCATCAGGCCGAAGCGTTGTTTAAGGCGCTGGGGCGCGCGCTCGATGCGGCCACCCAGTTCGATTCGCGGCGCGGCGGGCAGGTGCCCAGCACAAAGGGCACGTTGGTCTAACAGATCGTGTGGGCGGCGAACTGCTGCTCCACGTTGCGATACGTGGCACACTGCACGCTCGTGCAGGGGTTGCCCGAGGAGATGGTGATGATTGCGCTTGTCGATTATGATCTCGGCAATTTGCGCTCGGTCGAGAAGGCGCTGGAATCGGTGGGAGCCGATGTGCAGATGACCTCCGACCCGACGGTGATTTTGGCCGCCGACAAAGTGGTGCTGCCCGGCGTTGGCGCGTTCGGCGATGGGATGGTGGGGCTGCGGCGCTACGGCCTGGTCGATGTGATCAAGGAAGTGGTGGGACGCGGCACGCCGTTGTTGGGCATTTGTGTGGGGATGCAGGTGCTGTTCGAGGTTGGCGAGGAGTATGGCGAGCACGCCGGGTTGGGTTTGCTGCCGGGCCGCGTGCGACAGTTCACAACCCCAGGGCTCAAGGTGCCACAGACGGGATGGAATCAGATCCTGCCGACCCGCCAATCGGTGCTGTTCGAGGGCTTGTTGCCGAACGATTACGCCTACTTCAATCACGGCTTCTTCTGCGATGCGCGGCCCGAAGATACGCTGGCCGAGACGGATTATGGCCAGCGCTACCCCTCGGTAGTGGGGCGCGGGCGCTTGTACGGCGTGCAGTTCCACCCCGAGAAGAGCCAACGCGTGGGTATGACGATTCTGCGGAACTTTGTTGAGCGTGGTTAGGTGAACGGTTCGGGCGGTGGCCCCGTGGCGCTGCCCGAACGGTTTGGATTTGGAGATAGACGATGCTTGCCAAACGCATCATCCCGTGCCTCGATGTGAAGGATGGCCGGGTTGTGAAGGGCATCAATTTTGTGAATCTGCGCGACGCTGGCGATCCCGTCGAGCAGGCCCGTGTGTACGATCGCGAGGGCGCCGATGAACTGGTGTTCCTCGATATTTCGGCTACGCCCGACGGGCGGCGCACCACTGCCGAGATGGTGCGACGAGTCGCTGATCAGGTGTTCCTGCCCTTGACGGTCGGTGGCGGGATTCGCACCGTGGAGGATATGCGCACGATACTGCTGGCGGGCGCCGATAAGGTCAGCGTGAACTCGGCGGCGGTGGCGCGTCCCGAGGTGCTTTCGGAGGGCGCCTCGCGCTTCGGCAGCCAATGTGTGGTGCTGGCGATCGACGCGCGTCGGCGGGCCGATGGTGGCTGGGAGGTGTACACGCACGGCGGTCGCACCCCCACGGGCATCGACGCGATCGAGTGGGCCAAGCGGGCCGTGGAGTTGGGCGCGGGCGAGATCCTGCTGACGAGTATGGACGCCGACGGCACACTGGCTGGCTACGACATCGAGCTGACTCGCGCGATCGTCGAGGCGGTGAATGTGCCGGTGATCGCGAGCGGCGGGGCTGGCACGCTTGAGCACTTCGCCGAGGTGCTGACGGAGGGCAAGGCCGATGCGGCGCTGGCCGCTTCGCTGTTCCACGACAAGAAGCTGACGGTTGGCACCGTGAAGGAATATTTGCTGGAGCGTGGGCTGCCGATCCGCCCGATCGTCTAGCTGAGAGGCGAGCATGGAACTGAAATACGACGCGCAGGGTTTGATCACGGCGGTGGTGCAGGAGGCCACGAGCGGCGATGTGTTGATGGTGGCCTGGATGAACGCCGAGGCGCTGCGGCTCACGCAGCAGACGGGTGAGGCGCATTTCTGGAGCCGCAGCCGCCAGGAACTGTGGCGCAAGGGCGGCACATCGGGCAATGTGATGCACGTGCAGGAGATCCGCGTCGATTGCGATGCCGACACCCTGCTGCTGAAGGTGCGTCCCGCTGGTCCTGCCTGCCACACTGGCGAGCATTCCTGTTTCTTCCGCGTGTTGGAGGCCGAATAAATCGTTGGCGGCCCAGCGTAACGATGCGCTGGGTTTGCCGTTCTGATGAGGACATATGCTAGACGAACTGTTCGCGATTATCGAGGACCGCAAGGCCAACCCGGTCGAAGGCTCGTACACCAATAAGCTGTTGAGCGGCAGCGAGGCTCGCTTGGCGCAGAAGATCGGTGAGGAGGGCGTTGAGGTGGTGGTGGCCGCATTGGCGCAGAACAACGAGCGGGTGATCGAGGAGATGGCCGATCTGTTCTACCATTCGCTGGTGTTGCTCTCGCGGCGCGGCCTGTCGCTCCGTGATGTGGAGGACGAGCTTCGGAAGCGCCATAAGCCGCGCGGGTAATGCGCTATCGTTCGAGTCATTCTGAACGGCGTGCGCAAGCACGGAGTGAAGAATCTCTCCGTCCTATACGACTCTTGAGCGTTTGGGTTTCCTTGCGAGAGCGTGGGATGCGCCATTCGGCGGGTAAGCGCGTACTCACGAGGGCGTAGGCTGCTGCGCAAGCCCAAAGGGCCGGTCGCGGCCCCTTTGGAAACCCCAGCCGGGGCTTATCGCCCCTGGACCCCAAGGAATCCGCTCTGTTATGCCTGTATCGTTTGGTTCCTCGGTATGGTCCTTGTTCGGTGGTCGGTATGCGTTTTTTGCATGCCGATACGCAGGAGATTCTACTCACTACCTGCTGGTTAGAAATGCTCTGATCCTCAATTCGGTTGGACCGTTATACGATCAAACGAGTTTTAGCCTGCGGCAGCAAGGTAGGTTCTTCTTTTTGTGATGTCGAGGCGCTGCGCGTAGCAGCGCCTCGACATCACCTTTTTCGAGCGAGGTGAGTATCAGTTGAAAACGAGGATCACGCCATAACATTCGCGCAGCGTTTGTGTGAGTAATCTTTCGAATTTGGTATCATTGCTCTGTTTTGGAAATCTTTTGACCCTTGCCCATTCAACGAAAAGCACTGTTATCTCGAACGGTCGAAGCCCTGAGCGAAGCGAATGGGGAAGGATCTCACCGGCGAAGCAACGAGCAATACTGCATTTCAGTGCGTTCAATGTTGAGCATTGGTTGACCTGTCAGGTGTTATTTAAGGCATCCTAATGCTGTAAATGCTGCACCTGACAGGTCAGTTCAATGATTTCGTTGTTTTCACTGCAATTCCGACGAGCCGCGAGGCGAGACGAGGAATCTCATTGTTGTGCATTGAATAGACTTGTTTTGCCCCACGACATCACTCCACATACCATTTGATACCAACCTCTCTCGGGAAAAGTGGGTTCGGGGTTCTGCGCGTAGCAGAACCCCGAACCCACAAAAAGATGCAATACCGCTCTGCCGAAGGCTAAAACGACGTTTTAATGGTCTCTATCTCATCGGGTGCGGTATACCGCCCTGCGAAGGCAACATCACTTCGGATCGCTCCCCAGACCGGGCACAAGTTCGCTTGCATCCAGGATGCTGTAGGAGTAGCCCTGCTCGGCCAGGAACAATTGGCGGTTGTGGGCGAAGTCCAGTTCCTGCGTGTCGCGGGTGATGATGGTGTAGAAGTGCGCCTGAGTGCCGTCGCTCTTGGGGCGCAGCACCCGTCCGAGGCGTTGGGCCTCCTCCTGACGCGAGCCGAAGGTGCCCGACACCTGCACGAGCAACGCCGCGTCGGGCAGGTCGAGCGCGAAGTTGCCGACCTTGGAGAGCACCAGCAGCGGGCGATTGGCGAGGCCGATCGGCTCACCGTTGCGGAAGGCGTCGAACAGCTTTTGGCGCTCGCGCTGCGGCGTCTTGCCGCTGATCAACGGCACACCCAGATTATCGGCGATGTACTGCAACTGCTCGATGTACTGGCCGATGATCAAGGTGGGCGCCTCGGGGTGGCGCTCCATGATCGCCCGCAGCAACGGCAACTTGCGGGGATTCTCGGCGGCGATGCGGTACTTGTCGCGCGGCTCGGCCAGGGCGTACTCCATGCGCTGCTCGTCGGGTAGGCTGACGCGCACCTCGGTGCAGGCGGCCTCGGCGATCCAGCCGCGTTGCTCCAAGTCGCGCCAGGGCACATCGTACTTCTTCGGGCCGATCAGCGAGAACACATCGCCCTCGCGGCCATCCTCGCGGATCAAGGTCGCCGTGAGGCCCAACCGCCGTTTGGCTTGGATCTCGGCGGTGGCGCGGAAGATCGGCGCGGGCAGCAGGTGCACCTCGTCGTACACGATCAAACCCCACTCGCGCTCGGAGAACAGCCCCAAGTGCTTGAACTCGCCATCCTTCTCCGGTCGGTACGTCAACATCTGATACGTCGAGATCGTGATCGGCGCGATGGCTTTGCGCTCGCTCGAATATTCGGCGATATGTTCGGGGGCGATATCGGTGCGCTGGAGCAGCTCACGCTGCCATTGCGTGACAGATGTACGGTTCGTGGTGAGGATCAGCGTCGATTGGCCGACCAACGACATCGCCGTGATGCCCACGATCGTTTTACCGGCGCCCGGCGGCAGCACCACCACGCCCGAGCCGCCGCGCACATCGCCACCCGCGTAGAAGGCTTCGGCGGCCTCGCGCTGATAATCGCGAACCTGAAAGGTATCGCGCAGCTTGATCGGGAACGACTCGCCCTCGGTGTAGCCCGCCAAGTCCTCGGCGGGCCAGCCAACCGCGATCAGCGCCTGCTTGAGCAGACCACGATTAGAGCTCGGCACGCTGTAGACGGTCGCGCTCAGCTTCTTGCCCAGCAACGGCGCGATGGAGCGGTTGCGCGACAACTCGGTGAGCAGCGCGCTCTCGTGACTGAACAGGCGCAACTCGCCATCCTCCATCCGAAGTTGCAAGCGGCCCCAGCGTCCCGCTAGTTCGTGAATATCGGCGATGATATTGTTGGGCAGGGGATACTTTGCAAACTTTTGCAGCCGACTGACCATCTCATCGGGGAGCAGGCCAGTGGCAGCGGCGTTCCACAACGAGAGCGGCGAGATGCGGTAGGTATGAATGTATTCGGGGCTTTTCTCTAGCTCGGCGAAGGGCGCGATGGCATCGCGAGCGGCATCAAAATGCGGATTTTGGGTTTCGAGCAGTAACGTTCGATCGCCCTGGACAATCAGCGGATTACTGGGATTGTAGGCATTAGCTTGCTCCATCGGCGAACTCCACTATGCTCGGAACTGTGCGTATGGAACGTGGACGGGTTGCTTTTCTTGGCAAACAATAGCACAGTATAGCACACTATAAAGCGATGCCTCTGCCCTCGTCACAGCTCATTGAAGATGGCTTTTTTAATACTGTTTTTATAGCTTTTGCAGCATAATTTGCATGATTCTGGCACGTTTCTTGATACTGTTTTTATTCATTGATTCGTTTTGCTTCTATTGTATTCCACACTAATTGGCATGTCATTGGCTTTCATGAATCTTCCAGATTAGAAATATATATTGCTCCATTGCGATAAACCAGCGCTTGCCCTGCAAGGAAATGTTCGGTGTAATGCCTTGCATCCATTGGAGAAGCATTGATGATTCACATGGAGCAACAAATGGAGACGCTTTTAGCCTTGCTTCGTGATGCTTTCGCCCAGGGTGCGAAGTCTTTGTCGGATCTGATGCCTCTGCCTATTTCTCTCGATGTCATGAATCTTGAGCTGTGTACGCTCCCACACTTGGAGCTCACGCTGAATCAGAATGTGCAGGAATCACAGATCGCGACTATTCGTCAATCGTTTGCAGGGGCGATTTGGGGCGAAGGTTTTTGGTTGTTAAGCTATACGAATGCGTTACAATTAACGAGTGCCTTGAGCGGAGTTCGGATGCATTTTCTCCAACTCGATCAATCGGCCCGCGAGGTGTTGTGCGAGATGGGGAATATGGCATTGAATATTACCTTGGGAGTGTTGAGAGACCTCCTGAAACGTACCTCACCTTCAAGCATGCCACATTTGTATGTGGATTCTCAAAAGGCTTTGCTTCACTCCATCTTGACGACCCACAGAGAGCACCAAGCATTGCTGGCTACGATCCTGTTTCGCCAAGGTACGTTGACGTTTTGCATGTTTCTTGTGCTTGTGTGCGCTCTCAGCCCACTACAATTTGTTACTCAAGCGATCAAGTAACATACTCTTCGTTGATAGGCAATATTCGGGTGAATTTCGTTGATTCGTAAGAAGGTTTCGCAATTCAGTTGGCAGATGAAGGTTTCGGTGATATAAAGAGGACATTATAATCTCTTTTTAACACAGAATGTATCCCAAGCTGCTCGTAGAGTCGGTATAATGCTCTTGAAATACTTGATCCAGATATCGACTTTAAAGAGAATACGCAACATTGCCTTTATTTACGCTTGTTTAAGTTGATCGCTCGGTTAAAGAGGTATCAATTCAAGCAAGTAACAGTAAGTGGATGTGACAAAACAGCATGAACGATCTTGCCTATGCTACGCTTCAGTGGCTAAACGATTCAACATCACAGGGCATCCTGACCACTGATACCGACCTTCGTATTTGTGGCTGGAACAACTGGCTCGAAATACATAGCGGCTATAAAGCCTCTGAGGTCGTTGGTCGGCAGGTGTTTGAAATCTACCCCGAACTGGTAACGCGCCATCTTGATGCGTGGTATTATCAGGCCCTCGAAGGCCATGTGACGGTGTTGGCGCAGCGCTTGCATCACTATTTGCTCCCCATGCCGGCCGATGATTCCCAGTCGGAGTTTGGGCAGATGCAGCAGAGCGCGCAGATCGCTCCGCTCCGCATTGGCGATCGGATCGTCGGCACCATCACGGTGATCGAGGATGTGACCGAGCGCGAGGCCCGCGAGCGCATTTTGCGCCGTCAGATCGCGGCGATGGAGGCTATTCACGAGGTAAGCCAAGGCATCCTGTCGCTGAAAATGCAGGATTGCCTGCAGCGAGTGGTCGATATTACTGCTTCGCTGTTTCGAGCCACCACGGTTGCTGTAGCGCTATGTTATGGCGAACAAGTCAGGATCGAGGCGAGCAATCGCCCGATCGAAACGCTCGACAACTCCCGCGTGAATCTGAACAATAGTCCCGCGCAGGTGGTGATTCGCTCCAGTCAACCGTTGTTTGTGGCCGATCTGAATGCGCGCCCCGAGGTGATCCCGCTCGATCCCTACAGTCGCTGTTTGATCGCGACACCGCTGATCGCCGAGCAGAGTGTGATCGGCGCGTTACTGATCGAATCGGATCAGCCGCACGCCCTCAGCAAGTTTAACCATCGCAAGGCGCTCATGCTGGCTACGCAGGCAGCGATCGGTATTCGCAACGCCCAGATCTACCGCGAAGCCCAGGAAGCCATCCATATCCGCGATACGTTCCTTTCGATCGCATCGCACGAACTGAAGACACCCCTGACGACGATCCTTGGCAATGCGCAGATCCTACAGCGCCGCGCCCAACGCGAGCAATCGCTGAACGCCCGCGATAGCCGCACGCTCGATGTGATCGTGTCGCAGTCGATACGCCTGAACCGAATGGTTGCGGCGTTGTTGGACGTGTCGCGCATCGAGACTGGCCAACTGAGTATCGAGCGTAACCGCCTCGATGTGGTGGCGTTGGCGCATCGGGTGGTCAACGATATCCAATCGATGTTTGAGCAGCATGAGATTCAGCTAGAAGCACCCGATACGCAGGTGTTTGTAGAGGGCGATGAACTCCGGCTTGAGCAAGTGTTCCAAAATTTGCTACAAAATGCTGTAAAATATAGCCCTTACGGCGGTTTGATCGTTATGGAAATTGAGCAGAACGATTCGCACGTTCAGGTGCATATCTGCGATCATGGCATCGGTATCCCGAGTCATGCGATACCGCAACTGTTCCAGCGATTTTATCGAGCCGATAATGTGCTTGCACAACAGATCAGTGGTATTGGTGTGGGCTTGTTTGTGGTGAAGGAGATCATCGATCTGCACGGTGGCCGAATCGATATCGACAGCGTTGAGGGCCAGGGAAGCACGTTCACTGTCACTCTGCCGCTAGCTGTGTAGACCAAGCCCTTGTCAAGCACATCTTGCAAAAGAGAGGATATTCGCTATGTCGGAATCGCCATCTTGCCCCAAATGCGGAGGCCCGATGGATGAAGGGCAACTCGAGTCCTCGATTTTTTATACATCCGATAAAGACAAACGCCCATCGTTGTGGAGTCTTGACCCCAAAGTGCATCTGCATCGAGCGCGTGCCTGCCTCACATGCGGTTACGTGGAGTTGTACTTAGATCCCGACCGACTGACTAAATACATTCAAGCCCCCTAGGTATCCTACAATCGATTCTCTGCCATTCTGAACCAGGAAGTTCTTGTATTCGTTGAGCTAAAGGCGCAGCAACAATGAGCTTGATCCCTGAACAGATCGTTGCTCGGTATCGTGAGCGTACGAGCAAATCGCAACTTTACACCCAGCGGGCGCGGCGTGTGTTGCCCGGCGGCGATACTCGCACTGGCACCTTCTACAAGCCGTACCCCGCTTATATGGTGTCGGGATTTGGCGCGATCCTCACCGATCTTGATGGCAACCAGTATCTCGATTTCTTGAATAATTACACGTCGTTGGTCCACGGCCACGCGCACCCCGAGCTGATCGCGGCTGCCCGCGGGCAACTGCCGAACGGTGCCGTCTACGCCTCGCCGATGATGGGGCAGGTGGAGTTGGCCGAAGTGCTCTGCTCGCGCGTGCCGAGCGTCGAGATGGTGCGTTTCACCAATTCGGGTACCGAGGCGACGATGCTGGTATTGCGTGCTGCGCGAGCCTACACTGGTCGCAGTGGCATCATTAAGATGCGTGGCTCGTACCACGGCTCGCACGATGTCGCCGCAGCCTCCGCCGATCCCGATGCGGATCGTGGCATTCCTGCGGGGCTGCGCCAGGACCTCTACACGGTGCCCTTCAACGATCTGGAGGCCACCGAGGCGTTGCTGCGCGATTACAGCGATTCGATCGCGGCGATCATTGTGGAGCCGGTGCCGAATGCTGGCGGCCTGCCGCTGCCGAAGCCCGGTTATTTGCAGGGATTGCGCGATTTGGCCGATCAATACCAGGTTTTGCTGATCTTCGACGAAGTGGTGACGTTGCGCTTGCACGAGGGTGGGTATCAGCAGCAGGTGGGTGTGCTGCCCGATCTCACGGCGATGGGCAAGATCATCGGCGGCGGGTATGCGGTGGGCGCGTTCGGCGGCAAACGAGAGATTATGGAGCTGTTCGACCCAGCGCAGCCGGGCTCGCTCGCACACTCGGGCACATTCAACGGCCATAGCGTGACGATGGCGGCGGGTTTGGCGAGCCTGCGCCTGCTCGATTCGGCGGCGATCGCGCGTATCAATGCGTTGGGTGCCGAGTTGGCGAAGGGCTTCGATGAGGCGTTCGCCGAAGTTGGCATCGCGGGGCGCACAACGTCGGTCGGCTCGTTGGTGCAGGTGCATTGGGGCAACGGCCCGCTGACGAATATGGACGAGATCGAGGCCGCGCATCGCGCCGCTGGCGATTTGCCGTTGCTGCTGCATCTGGAGTTGATGAATCGGGGCTTGTTTGCGGCGGCGCGCGGTGAGTACAATATTTCGACGGTTATGACCGAGAGCGATATTACGACAGCGATCGGTATCTTCAATGGGGTGCTGCACACGCTCAAGCCCTACGTCGCCGAGCGCTACCCGCATCTGCTGGTGTAGCCGCAGTGATAAACAAGGCGTTGGGTGATAACGAGGTTCTGTGAACGCAGAGCCTCGTTTTTATGTGGAACTTTGATTGCTTATAGATCGTTAAGCTAGATAACGGTCGCTGCTTTTATAATGAATGAATTCAGCGCGATGTCTGTTGGTGCGTTGCGTTAAACAAAAGGTACAACAATCTATGCACTATCGTTTTGCTCGTTTTGTGGTGATCGCGTTATTGCTCCTGCTCTGTGGTGGCGCGCCGCCTTTGTCGGCTAGGGCACAAACCGCAAATATCCGGATCGAGAGCACCGACGCCAAACTGGAGTTCCCCGAGCGCATCACGTTTCGGGCCAAGATCAGCGGCGAACAGCAGATCACACGGGTGGTGTTGGAGTATGGAGTGGCGGGCTTGTCGTGCGCCGAGGTGGTCGCCAAGGCATTCCCAAGCTTCACGCCAGCAAATACGGTCGAGGTGAGTTGGACCTGGGAGATGTTGCAGTCCGGCTCGGAGCCACCGGGATCGTCGCTGTGGTATCGCTGGCGCGTGACCGATGCGACGGGCAGTGAGTTCTTGTCGCCCGAGCAGACGCTGACTTGGCTCGATGATCAGCACAATTGGCAGAGCGTGACGGAGGGCATGGTCACCCTGCACTGGTACCAAGGCTCGCGCGCCTACGCCAACGACCTGCTGCAGGCGGCGAGCGATGGTCTGGCGCTGCTCGAACGCGATATGGGCATGACGCTGGATACGCCCACCAATATGTACATCTACGCGAATACCGAGGATATGCGCGACGCCGTGCTGTACGAGCCAGGCTGGACGGGCGGTTTGGCCTACCCGACCCAGAACATCGTGATTATCGGGATTAGTCCTGATCAGATCGAATGGGGGCGGCGCACGGTGGCCCACGAGTTGACACACGTGCTGATCGGGCATTTGACCTTCTCGTGTATGGGTAGCGTACCAACCTGGTTGAACGAGGGCATTGCGATGTATGCCGAGGGCAGCTTGGATGCGACTAACCAGCGGCGCTTGGATACGGCGATCAGGGAAGATACGCTGATCTCGGTGCGCTCGCTCAGCGGTGGTTTCTCCGAGCAGCCTGATCTGGCGAATCTGTCGTACGCGCAGTCGTACAGTTTGGTCGATTTCCTGGTGAACACCTACGGCTCCGAAAAGTTGTTGGAGTTGTTTGGCGCGTTGCGTGATGGCTCGACGCCCGAGCGTGCGCTGCAGGAGGTGTACGGTTTCGACCTCGATGGTTTTGAGCAGGCGTGGCGCTCGGCTATCGGCGCGCAGCCCCTGCGCACGCACGAGGCGACACCCACACCCACGGTGGAGCCTTCGCCCGTTCCCACCTACCCGCCGATTAGCAATGAGCCGATGGCGATTGTGATCCCGCCAACCCGCACCGATGCCCATATCGTGCCGACGCAGGCGGCCCCGCAACCAACCAGTGTTCCCACTGAGGCCGCGCCAGCATCGGAATCCTCCGATCTGTTTGGCGTGAGTGTCTCGCAGTTGTTGATCGGAATACTGCTGTGTGGCGTGGTTATCGTGCTTGGGGTGGTGATTGTGATGGTACTGGTGCTGCGGCGTACGCGGCGCGGAACGGAGTAGAGCAGATGCAAACACACACCCCTTTTCATCGCGCGCTTGTGGCTCTGCTGTTGCTGGTGATGCTGGCAGCCTGCGCCCCAACTGACCTCGTGTCGAACCCCACCGCCGTGCCACCCACCGTCATCGCGCCGGAGGCGAGCAGTGTGCCCGTAGTGGCGGATGCTAGCCCCGAGCCGGAGGTGACGCCGACGATGGAGACGCCATCGGGGGCGCGGCGCTTCGAGGACAAAGAGCACGGTATTGCGCTGTTTTACCCCCGTCGGTGGTCCACGCAGGCCGGCGAGACTTCCGACACGTTGACTTGGCTGCTCGGCCCTGGGCGTCGGGTGGTGGCGGTGCTGTTCTACGGCAGCAAGCCGTCGAGCCGCTCGCTGGAGGATGTCGCCAAGGAGATCCGTGATGCCTCCGCCAGCGGCCTCACCGATGTGGAGTATCTCAGCGACGAGGCGATCACGCTCGACGATGGCCGAGTGGGCTGGCAGAGCGAGTATCGCGCCATGCGCAACGATGGCTCGTTGGTGCAGGTGCAGTTGACCTCGATCGCGCGGGGCGGTCAGATGTTCACGCTGATGGCGTTTGGCGAGCCGAGCGACTTCGATGATCAGCGCGATTCGCTGAGGATGATCAGCCACAGCATGCAGTTGGCCCCGCAGATGCTGTACGACATCCCCCGCGACCAGGCGTTGGTGTGGCTCGGCGGCGAATCGCAGAACCCGCGCGCCTACGATCCCGCGACCAGCGGCGGGTTCGATCTGGTGTTCAGCGGTTTGGTGGCGTTCACGCCGGATCTTGAACTGATGCCCGATCTGGCCGAGTCGTGGGATGTCTCCGACGATGGGGCGGTCTACACCTTTCACCTGCGCCGCAATGCTCGCTTCCACAACGGCAAGCCCGTCACGGCGCAGGATGTGGTCTATTCCTGGGAGCGGGCCGCGCATCCCGATACGGATTCCGACATCGTGCTGACGTACCTCGGCGATATCGTTGGCATGGCGGAGTTGCACGCGGGCGAGGCCAATCACGCGAGCGGCCTTGAGGTGGTGGATGATCACACGTTGCGCGTGACGATCGACGCGCCCAAGCCGTACTTTTTGATGAAGCTTACCTACGGCGTGACGGCGGTGTTGGATCGGGAGAATGTGGAATCCGGCGCGGAGTGGTATCGCACGCCGAACGGCACCGGCCCGTACAAGTTGATTCGCTGGGACAGCTTCAAGGTGCAGATCTACGAGCGCAACGACGATTTCTACCTTGAGCCGCCAGCGATCCGCTACATCATCGTGCGGTTGTACGAAGGCGTGGGCCTGCGGCTCTACGAAACTGATGAGATCGATACCACGGGTGTGAGTTACTACGATCTGGCCCGTCTGCGCGACCCTAAGGAGCCGCTGAGCCGCGAGTTGATCGAGGGCGCGGATATGTGCACCTCGTATATCTCGTTCGATGTGACGCAGGCACCCTTCGATGACCCCAAGGTGCGTCAAGCCTTCGCGCTGGCGGTCGATCGGCAGCACTACATCGATGTGGTGCGGCGCGGCGTTGGTATCCCGGCGCACGGGCTGTTCCCGCCGCCGTTGCCCGGTTTCAACAGCAATTTGAAGGGCTTGGACTTCAACCCCGAGCTAGCGCGCCAGCGCCTGGCCGAGTCGCGCTATGGCAGTGCGGAGGCGCTGCCGCCGATCGTATTCACATCGAGCGGGTTTGGCAACGACCTGGGCGATAGCGTCTCGGCGTTGGCCGATATGTGGCGCGAGCATCTCGGCGTGACGATTCAGGTCGAGAATTTGGAGCCGAACAAGTGGAGCGATGAGTTGCACGCTGGCAATCACGGCCAGTTGTTCACCTACGGCTGGTGCGCCGATTATCCCGATCCCGAGAACTTCGCCGATGCCCTGTTCCACAGCCAAGCCCAGCAGAACTTGGGCCATTACAGCAATCCGCAGGTCGATGCGCTGGTGGAGCAGGCCCGCACCGAGGGCGATGTGCAGAAGCGCCTGGCACTGTATCAGGAGGCCGAGCAGTTGCTGGTGGAGGATGCGGCGGCGATCTTCTTGTCGCACAGCCTGAGCTACGTGTTGGTGAAGCCGTATGTGCAGGGGTATCGCCTGACGCCGATCAGTGTGCCGATCGAGCGGTATCTGTCGTTTGACCAAACCAAGCGCCAGTAAACGTTGTCAGTCGTTCGATGCGAGGGGGCGGCACTGCCGCCTCCAAAAAGTTGGTATGACTTGTTCACCAAGTCACCACGTCACCTTGCCATTAATGCCGATGGGCTTCAACGCGCAGCCCATCGGCATTGCACTTGTCTCGTTACCGATAGGTCTCTTTGAGGAAGTTGCGCACCACCTCAAGGTACGCATCGAACTGATCGCGGCGGATGTTGTGGCCCGCATTGGGGATATGCGCCACGCGAAGGTGCGGGATCAGCGCCTTCAACTCTTCGGTCTTTTGGGGTGTGACGATCGCGCCGCGCTCAGGATCGGCGGTGATCAGCAGCGTGGGAGCCGTGATGTTGTTGATGATCGATTGATCGAAGGTGCGGGAACTGCGGAATGTGGTGGCGTTGAAATTGAAGCGCAGCTTCGAATCGGCCCAGGGCCCAAGTTCAGCATCCGACCAATGCGGCTCTTGGGCGCGTTGGTGCTCGATCAACTCCTCGCGGGTTTTGGTCCGCAGCGATGTTATCCACTCGACCATACGGTTGGTATTCTCGCTGATTTGATCCTTGGTGGGCGGAGCCTCGTTCCAGACGGGCGGCGGATCTTCGAGCAGCACGCTGCCCGGCAGGTCGGGGTAGAGGCCCGAGAGCACCAGCGCAGTGAGCGCACCCATCGAGTGCCCCAGGATGGCGGGCCGTTCCAGCCCGAGCGCCCGGATCGCACCAGCCAGATCCTCAGCCTGATCGACAGGCCCGTACCCTTCCTCTGGACCTTCGCTAAGCCCATGACCGCGCGCATCGAGCATAATCACATCATACTCGTGCTCCAGCGCCGTAGCGACGGGTGTCCAGCACAAGCCATCGTCGGAGAAACCGTGGGCCAACACAAACGGCGGTTTGTCGCCACCCGTGCGGGTGTAGTGCATGCGAATGCCGTTTGTCGAAACATCGCCAGATTGCCAGTTCGCCATGTCGGTCTCCTCACACTGTACGATCGTCACCGTTGACTGTATGTGAAAAAATGTTCGCCTTGCCAATGCGTATTATACTGAATTCTTCGCATCGCTCCGTGGGCAAAGCCTCAATCTTTCGACCGAGAAAGGTATTGAGGCTCGACACGGGCGTGCACAAGGATCTCGATTTTCGCGTATCATCAGCGCATGCAATACTGGCGATCAGCGCGAATGATGCGCCGACGTGCCTGTGATGTTCCATTCGCATTGATCGACTACTAGCCGCCTATGGCAGGGAGATGTTCAAGATATGACAAAGCTACTGGGTTTGTTGGAGCCGCACCACGCCACTTACACGGCATTGCGCCAACGCCTGCACACGATCCCCGAGACAGCGTACGAGGAGCGCCAAACATCGGACATCATCGCGCGGGAATTGGAATCCTACGGGCTGGAAGTGCATCGTGGCCTCGCTGGGACTGGCGTGGTGGCTGTATTGCGCAACGGCAGCAGCCAGCGCAGCATCGGCCTGCGCGCTGATATCGATGCCTTGAACATTACCGAACTGAACGATCTGCCGTATCGCTCCACGATTCCTGGCAAAATGCACGCTTGTGGGCACGATGGTCACACGGCGATGCTGCTGATGGCGGCCCGTCATCTCAGCGAGACGCGCTCGATCGATGGCACGGTGGTGTTTATCTTCCAGCCAGCCGAGGAGGGTGGCGCGGGCGCTCAGCGTATGATCGACGAGGGGCTGTTCGAGCGCTTTCCCGTCGATCAAGTCTATGGCATGCACAACATTCCTGGCATGCCCGTCGGGCAGTTTGGGGTGATGCCCGGCCCGATGATGGCGGCTGGCGATGTGGTGGAGTTGACGATCAGCGCGCGGGGTGGCCACGCTGCGATGCCGCACACCACGCCCGACCCGATCCTGGCGGGCAGCGCGTTCGTGCAGGGCGTTCAATCGGTGGTGAGCCGTTCGATCGATCCGCTGGAGTCGGGTGTGGTCTCGATCACGGTGTTCCAAGGCGGCGAGGCAGCCAATGTGATCCCGAACTCGGTGCGCCTGATGGGCACGGTGCGCACCTTCATGCCGCAGACGCAGGCGGCCATCGAGGCGGGGATTCGGCGCATTGCTGCGGGCACGGCGGAGAGCTACGGCGTGCAGATCGATGTGAACTATCGGCGCGGCTATCCGGCCACCATCAACACGCCCAACGAGGCCAAGTTCGCCTACAACGTGTTGTCGGATCTGTTCGGCTCCGAGCAGGTGCGCAACGATATGAGGCCAATTATGGGCTCGGAGGATTTCGCGTTTATGCTGCAGGCGCGCCCCGGTGCGTACATCTGGATCGGCAACGGCGATACGGCGGGCTTGCACACGCCACGCTACAACTTCAACGATGCTATTCTGCCCTACGGCGCGGCGTGCTGGGTCGCGTTGGCCGAGGCGGCGCTGTAGTCGTTGAGATTGCGGGCGGCTCGCTATTCCGCTCATACCTCCTTTGGATGTCGAGGCGCTACACACTGCGCCTCGATATTTTGTTGCTCAAAATGACGTGCACGGAACTTTTCGTTTTCGCATATGATCTGCGTATGCAATCGTGGCACTCGGTGGCGTTCTCGACGCGCACTGATGAGCCACGAGCCGTTTCTATCCGGGAGGTATTGAGGAATGAGTCACTTGCTTAGCTCGTTGGAATCGCACCACGCTACCTACAAGGCGTTACGCCAACGTCTCCACACGATCCCCGAGACAGCGTACGAGGAGCGTCAAACATCGGACATCATCGCGCAGGAACTGGAATCCTACGGGCTAGAAGTGCATCGTGGCCTCGCTGAGACTGGTGTGGTGGGTGTGTTGCGCAACGGCAGCAGCCAGCGCAGCATTGGCTTCCGAGCCGATATCGACGCCTTGAACATCATCGAACAGAACGAACTGCCGTATCGCTCCACGGTTACTGGCAAAATGCACGCTTGTGGGCATGACGGTCACACGACGATGCTGCTGATGGCGGCCCGTCCCCTCAGCGAGACGCGCTCGTTCGATGGTACGGTGGTGTTTATCTTTCAGCCCGCCGAGGAGATTGGCACGGGCGCTCGGCGTATGATCGACGAAGGGCTGTTCGAGCGCTTTCCCGTCGATCAGGTCTATGGCATGCACAACATCCCCGGCATGCCTGCGGGGCAGATCGCGGTGATGCCAGGCCCGGTGATGGCGGCTGGCGATGTGTTCGAGATCACGCTGACCGCGCGGGGCGGCCATGGCGCTATGCCGCATACCACGCCCGACCCGATCCTGGCGGGTTGCGCGTTCGTGCAGGGCGTACAGTCGCTAGTGAGCCGCTCGCTCAACCCGCTTGAGACGGGGGTTATCTCGGTGACGCAGTTCAATGGCGGTGTGGCGTCGAATATCATCCCGAACACAGTGCGCTTGCGGGGCACGGTGCGCAGCCACACAGCCGAGACACAGGCGATGCTGGAGGCGGGTTTGCGACGCTTCGCGGCGGGCACGGCGGAGAGTTACGGCGTGCAGATCGAGGTGGATTATCAGTACGGCTTCCCGGTTACCATCAACACACCCAATGAGGCCAAATTCGCCTACGATGTGTTGTCGGACTTGTTCGGCACCGAATATGTGCGCAACGATCTGAAGCCGATTATGGGTTCGGAAGATTTCGCGTGTATGCTGCAGGTGCGACCCGGTGCGTACCTCTGGATAGGTAATGGCGATTCGGGCGGCTTGCACTCGTCGCGCTACGACTTCAACGACGACATTCTCACGCGGGGCGCGGCGTGCTGGGTCGCGTTGGCCGAGGCGGCGCTGTAGCTTGTTGTGATGCGGAGAGCGGTGGATCGGGGTTCCGCGAACGGTATCACCGATCCACTCGTTCAGATGCGAAGGTTAGCCCGCGACAGCCGCTTCGTTCAGCGCGTTGAGTTTGATCTTCCCGCTGATCTGCTGTGGGTTGGCGAGCAGGTTCAGGATCGGGCAGGTGCGCTCCACCTCTTGGTGCAGGGCGGCGATCACCTCCGCCGATGCGGGCGAACTGATGTGAACGGTGTAGTTGATGTTGTGCGGGTAGATCGGCACATCCTCGAAGCCGGGTTGGCCAGCGCGAGGGTGCTGTTGCGCCGTCACTTCAACTTCGAGCGAATCGAGCGGCACTTGGTGCTCGGCGGCTTTGATGAGGAAGATATGCGTGAGACAACTGCTCAGGACGCCGAGTTGCAGTTCGGGTGAGCTTGGCCCAAGGTTATAGCCAGCGAAATCTGGCCCGCTGTCGCTGATCACTTGAAATTCGCGAATCCGAATGCGCCGCACGCCGCTGCGCCCCTCGGCGGTGGTCTTTGCCCGCAGAATGTTCGCGCCAGAGCCGTTCGCCTTGGCGGCTTCGCGCCGCGCCAGCAGGGCATCGCGCTTCTGCACCAGATATTCTCGTAGTGTGCTCATCTACCCTATCTCCTCTGATGCTGGTCGGTTGGGCCTCAATCGGCTATAGAGCCATCGTGGCTGTCGTTCACCAAGGTGCGTCTATGCAGGCTGAGTGACAGGGTAATCTTAATATAGTTGATCTATATTGTCAATAATTTAGTGCGAGCATTCGGTGCCGAGGCGCTGTTACGCGCAGCGCCTTGGCACCATGTTGTCGTATCCAGATTGAGAGTTACTCGATGGGAGTGCCGACTCCGCCGCTACAGGGCAGGCCAACTTCGGGGGCGTTTTTCGATTGGGCGTACATGCCGATGAAGCGCACAAAACGCGGATCTGTCACGCTTTTGGCTTGCAGTTGCGCGCCCCACGCAGTCATCACGACGGGGTGCGGCAGGTCGGGGTACGGTGCCATCAGCACATGCGATTTGCCGCGCGCCAATAAGCGCAATCGCTCGACATCGCCCGGCGAAAGCTGTGGGTCGTAGGCGATCCACACGGCGCCCCGTTCGAGCGATGCGACCGCGTTCTCGTTGGCGATCGGTTGGTCGTAGATGCCGCAGTTCTGCGGCTCGGCGTGGTGCGGACCGCCGAGTGGCGGGATGTGCTCGTAGGAGATCGGGCCTTCGCGATGCTCGCGCGAGAGATCGCTGATGGTGAGGACGCCTTCGATCGAATTATCGATGTTAAACATCGGGCCAAGGCGCACGCCAATTATAACCAAGGCAATAACAATGATGATAATCAACGTCAGCCAACGCTTGTCGGGGCGTCGCTGAACGGAAGTTGGAGAAGGTGTCATGGCAGTTTCTTTGAGCTATACGTTCAAACGGTCGGTGTTGGCAGTATAGCATATCGTCCGCTGGGTGAGGCGGGCAATTGCATTCCGCAGCGGGGTGCTGTATACTAGGCCATCGCATCCTCACGGCGCTTCGGCAATCATCTATTACATCCAACTCTCGATCTCGCCGATTAGTCCACAAGCGGTGTTACTATGAGACCACTATCAGAGCAGAGCGCTATCGACTATGTGCGTAGCGTCGAGTCGCTAACAGCGATAGTTGGCGATGGTCCGTTACAGAGCACAGCGATCACCGAAGGTAACATCAACCTCATTTTCCGTGTTTCGAGCGTGGCAGAACCGATCAAGCAGTCGTTGTTGGTGAAACAGGCGTTGTCGCACTCGTGGCGCTACCCTGATTTTCAGTTGCCGGTCGACCGCCAAAAGGTCGAATATGAGCTGTTGTCGCTTGAGGCGCGCTACTGCCCGGATCAAACCCCCAAAATCTACCATTATGATGCCGAAAACAATATTTTGGTGGTGGAAGATCTCAACCAACACGTGATGATGCGCGAGGGCCTGATGCGCCAAGAGCGCTACCCTCTCGTTGCCCGCCATATCGGCACATTTATGGCCCGCACCTTGTTCTACACCTCGGATTTCTACCTGAGTTCGGCGGAGAAGAAGGAACTGCAGCCGCGCTATATGAACCCGGAGATGCGCAAACTGCAGGAAGATCTGGTGTTCACGCACCCGTACATGGATCACCCGAGCAACCGCTGGAGCAAGCCGCTCGATCCGATTGTGGAGAGCATCCATAACGACGACGAGCTGCGCTCCTCCGTCTTTATGCTGAAGGAAGCGTATATGACGCATGCTCAGGCGCTGATCCACAACGACCTGCACACCGGCTCGATCTTGTTGAATCAACAAGAGACCAAAGTGATCGATCCTGAGTTCGCGTTCTTCGGGCCGATCGGGCACGATGTCGGCTCGTACCTGGCGAACTTGGTGATCGGCTACGCCGCGCAGGAGTACCACGCGCCCGATTCGACGGCCCGCGCCTCCTACCGCGATTGGCTGGTCGAATCGTTCCGCGAGACGTGGCAGGTGTTCGAAGAGACGTTTGTACAGCTCTGGGAGCAGGAGGGCAATGCGGAATGGCCCTCGCCGACCTTCCGAGCGAACTATATGCGGCGGCTGTTGCAGGATTCGGCGGGCTTCGGCGCGTGTGAGATCTTCCGCCGCACCATCGGCTTGGCGCACGTGCAGGACTTCTGGACGATCGAAGATGTGCAGACGCGCGCCGAGGCCGAGCGTTTGGCGTTGGAGGTGGCCCGCGGTTGGCTGATGCAGCGCAACTCCTTCACCTCCATCGATGATTTGGCCGAGTTAATCGTGCGGGCCAACCATTGATCCAATCTTTAGGCTGTTTCGGCGGAGTCGTCGTGTGCGGCTCCGCTTTATGTTTTGGAAGATGAATCGGTACCGCGCAAAAATGGCGCTTTGAAGCGTTCAACACAGTGTACAGGTTCATCAGGAAGGGATTCGTATGCGACCTTGGCATGTCGGAATCGCCACTGCGTTTGTGGCTGTGATGGTGTTGTTTGGCCTCGCGCGGGCACAGACCGGGCCAGATTGCAGCACGGGGCCTTGTCTGTACTTAGCGATGGTGCTCAACCCAGCAGTGCCGACGGCTAGCCCCACAACGGAACTGCCAACGGCCACACCCACCAAGGAACCCTCGCCTACCACAGAACCCACCCCTACCAAGCAGCCTAGTCCGACGGTTGGCCCGACCAGCACACCCACACTGCCGCCGCCGACCTACAACGAGTGCCGCGCGGACCCGAACCCTGCGGCAGCGCCGAACTACCCGGTGCGGATCATCGCCATCAACAAAGTCGCCGAGACCGTCACGTTGCGCAACGTCACCAGCAGCGACACCATCGACCTAACGAACTGGAAGATGTGCAGCATCACGGGCAACCAGCGCCACCCGATCAGCGGCACGCTCGCGCCTGGGGAGTCGCGCACCTTCCCCGGCCCGGCTGGCAACATCTGGAATAACACTTCGTCCGATCCCGGCGCGCTCTACAATTCGCAGGGCCAATTGGTGAGCTATTTCCCTGATTGATGGGAAGTCAGCCTCAACAGCACCCCTCCTGTAAGACTCAACCGAATCCACTGTGATAGGCAGTTCTGGCTAGCGAAAACACATTCGCTAGCCAGTTTGCTTTGCGATGCGCTATATCGGCGATAGTGCTTGTGGCGATGTGTCGGCAACCAATCATGCTGTGATCTCACACAACAATACACAACAATACACAATGACGATTGATGTAGAAGATGTTAAGCTCGTTGGGGAGGCGATTTATAGAGGAGTTCGCACAATAGCAGAAGCATGAGTCCAGTTGGCAGCAGCACTATGTACCCCTGCAACGTTGTAGAGAAAACGTAGGAAGGTGCACTATGTCCATCAACACCCCCAACAATTCAAACACATCGACGGCAAACACGATCGTAGGTAACCTGCAGGCAATGCCGCAGCGTGGCAAGTACATGACGTTTGCCTCACTCGGCATGCTCCTTCTATTCATGCTTATCTCTGCGCTTGATACGCGCAACGAGGCTATTGCAGGCCCTGGGTCCTTTGTGGAACGCATCATACCGATATTGCTCTTGTTTGGAGCGTTCATCTGTAGTGCGGTGAATCTCCTACTATCGTTATTTGGTGGACAAGGAAGGGAGCAAGGTCAACTGAACTACGTTCAACTTGGCCTCAATGTGCTTGTACTCTTGATCGTCACCCCACTGATTCTGTCAAACCCAGGACAGATCTTTGCGCTGGTTGTTCTTGTCGCAGGCGTGTGCGCGCTGATCGGCATGATCTGGCTGATTGTAGCTGGGTTTCGTGTCAGCGTCTTATGGGGTCTGATCTGTCTTTTTGTTCCATTTGGCTTTATCGCCTTTGCGGTGGTCCATTGGTCGGATGCTAAGCGGCCATTCCTGTTTGCCAGCATCGGGTTCGTTGTATTCCTTGTGCTGTTCCCTCTAGTGATGATGTTGGCGCGATAGCCCGCACGTACCAAGGTGGCGTGCACAAGCCGGATCGCATGGGCACAAGCAGATCGTTTGTGCCCACTTGACGCAATTGGAGGGGTGCGAGCTTAAGCTACATTCTCGGATGTGTAAGTGGTGGCTTAGTGGAGGGCATGAGCAACCAGATCAGTTTATCGAACGCATTGGCATCGAATAGCTGCAAAAATCGATGGCGATATCGGAAGTGACACATTGGCTACATCGTAGGAGGTGTCGTATGTTTCGTCGCTTTGTCTCTCTGGCCATTGCTATGTTGCTCGTTGCCTCCATTACACCATCTCAAGCATTGGCACAGACTTATGCACTGGAAGTTTATACTAACCCTAACTATGGCGGGTTGCAGTGCATCTCGAATGCGCCGGAGAGCACCAATATTCACTCCTCCTGCGATAACCAGATCTCATCGCTGCTGTTAAAGCCCGGTTGGTCGGTGCGAGTGTATAGCGGGCCAAACCTAACCGGATCAAGTGTGTGCTTCAACCGTAGCGATGCTAATCTCAACGATAACACGTTCACTGATAATTCACCCGCCGACGATACCATCTCGTCGTTTACTCTTTACAATCAATCTTGGTGTGGCACGAGTCCTACCCCTGCTTACCCTCTTGAAGTGTATAACGATGTTGGGTATGGTGGCCTTCAATGCTACTCTTGGAAGTCCGAGACCGCGAATGTTTATTCGGGCTGCGACAACCAGATCTCCTCAGTGTTGTTGCGCGCTGGTTGGTCGCTGCGAGTGTATAGCGGCCCGAACCAAACTGGCTCGGTAGGCTGTTTAATAGGTAGCGACGATAATCTCGCTAACAACGTGTTCTTCGATGGCACGCCCATGAACGATGCGATCTCATCGTTTAAGCTGTATAGCCAGGGCGATTGTGGCAATGCGTCACCACATGTGCCAGTGATCAATGGGCCACCAGCTGGTAGTCACCATAACAGCACATCAGTCACGTTATCGTGGAGCGATGCGGGCGATCCCGATAATTGGCCGTATCCATACCGCAATTACAACGCGGAAATCCGCAAGTCCGATAACTCTTGGAGTGCGATATCGGGTTGGCAGAATGCGACCACTTGGACGCCAACGCTTCCTGGTGCTGGCACCTACATCTGGCGGGTGCAATCGGGTGATGGTCTCTGGGGCAGTGCTTGGAGTGCGGAGCGCACGTTCACTGTTGGGCCAGTTGGCACACCAACACCTCAGCCGCAGCCGCCTGTGGTGGAAGGTGATTGGAAGGTGCCGTATTACTGGCAGGGCGATCCGCGGTGGGGTTCCCACAAAATCGGCGCTTGTAACAATACTATCGCTCCAGTTGGATGCGCTCTAACCTCATTAGCCATGGTGTTCAAGTTCTACGGTGCCGCGCACGATCCTGGTACGCTAAATAGTTGTTTAGGCGCACAAGCTTGCCCGTTGTATTGGGGTCATGCCAAGATTCGCGATTGCAGTGGAGGCAAAGTAACCTGGCGGGAATGGCCTGCCTTTAGCTATGCACGGCTAGAGCAGGAACTTAAGAAGGGCCCGGTGATTCTTGAGATCAACAAGAGCGGTTACTCACACTTTGTGGTGGTGGTGAAGGGTAGTGGGACAAACCCTGCCAACTACATTGTGAATGATCCTGGCGTGAAGGGTGGTGAGCGTCAAACATTAAGCCGCACATTGGCTCTTTTCCCTGGCTATCTGCCACATAGCCTACGCTTGTATAGTGGTACACCAGCCTATACCGCCGCAACAGCATTTACCGATGTCCCCTTGCCACTAGAGAGTCCGTCGCCTTCTGCTAACGAGCCAGTGACGGGTGCTATTGAGCTGTATCGCAATACCGAGACCGAGATGGTTCTTGAACTGGCTGCGCAGAGTAGTGCGGGTACGGTGACTGACATGTTGATCTGGACAGACAAGCATCCCAGTAATATCTGGCAACCTTTTGCTCCCTATGTTAGCGTGCCACTGGATGGTGTTTACTATGCGCAGTTCCGCGATAGTACGGGGAAGCTTTCTGCAATCGTGAAGGTAAGCACTCCTTCGGCCCCTTGGGATATTCAGCAGCCGATGGGACAACTGCTGCTACCGTTCGTCACTCGCTAGCACTGTTCACCCTCCCTTCACACCCGCCACCAGCCTCTGGTGGTGGGTGTTTGTTGTACGACAGTTGACAGTTTTCAATAAGACTGGTAGATTTCGTGCGCCCCCGGAATCTACTACTTGCAGCGAGGATGCTATGATCGAAACACCCGATATTGTTCGCCCCCCAAAGGAACTGATCGAAGGGTTAGCTCAGATCGGCACGGCTACTGCTAGTGGAGAACTGAGCCGTCTTGGTATTCGTGATCCACACATCCGAGGTGTAGTGCCCTGGACGAAGGGCAAAACTGTTGTTGGCCCCGCGCTCACGCTGCAATTTATGCCCAAGCGCGAGGATATTTACCGCGTTGATGAGTACGATGACCCCGAGAAGCAGTTGCATCGCCATGTGCTCTACCATACGCAGCCCGGCGATATTGTAGTGGTGGATGCGCGCGGCGATATGAGCAGCGGTGTGTTCGGCGAGATGATGCTGACCTACTTCAAGGGTCGTGGCGGCGCTGGTGTAGTGATCGATGGCTGCATCCGCGACTGGACGCATGTGCAGCATCTCGACCTGCCGCTGTGGCTCAAGGGCGTCACGCCAAACTTCCACACACAGACCAACATCTTCCCGTTTGCCGTGAACGTGCCGATCGCCTGCAACAATGTGCTGGTGATGCCCGGCGACATCATCGTTGCCGACGACGATGGCGTGGTGGTGGTGCCTGTCGCTTTGGCCCCTGAACTGCTCGCCAAAGCCAGCGAGCACCGCGATTGGGAGGTCTTCTCGCGCCAACGCCTCGCGGAAGGCGGCGACCTCCGCAAGTACTACCCACTCTCCCCCGAGGCCCAGATCGAATACGAGGCATGGCGCAAAGAGCAACAGCAAGGGTAAATTGCCTGTAACAGAAAAGATGAGCGTGGCCCAAGGCTGCGCTCATCTTTTTTGTGATATTCTCTTCATCAGTTCTCAAACTTTCCGATGCTATACTATATATGGCATAGGCTGGTTGGCGACCTGCTCCGATGCGGTCTTTCTCACGTTCAACAATAGTGAGAGAACAATGACTTCACAACTGCAACGCGCTCCTATTGTGATTGTTGTGGAAGACGATCCGGTTCTCTCGGTTGTGTTGCAGCGTGCCCTTCAGCCGTTCTCTCCGGCCTACAAGGTTATGCATGTGAGCGATGGGTTTGCGGCCCTTGAGCAGTTCGATCGGGCTGAGGTGGCGCTGCTGATCACCGATTACATGCTGCGCTCGAATCTCGATGGTCTCAAGCTCATCAGGCAGGTACGCGAACGCTCGCCCGAAACGAGGCTCGTGCTGATCTCGGCCTATGCAACCCCCGAACTGGAAGAAGCTGCCGCGCAGCATGGTGTCGATTTCTATCTGCCGAAACCCTTTCTGCTCCAGGATTTGGAGCATATCGTGAAGACGGTGCTAGAGATCTGGCAGTCCCCCGACTAGATCTCTAGCTCCGTTGCATTTTCCCCAATGTCAGCCCTCCAGCGCCTTGTTAAGCGCATCGCGTACGCTTGCATCATCCTCCTGCGCAAGCCGCTGCTCCAACGCTTGGCGCGCGAGGTTCGCCGCCCAATCGCCCAATGCGGCTGCGGTGGCGGCGCGAACCTTCGCCGATGGATCATCGAGCATTGAGACGATCTTCCTGTAGAGCCGAATGATGTGGTGATCGCTCTGATCCTGTGTTCGGTATTCGATAAATTGGGTGTTGCTGTGCATCCACGAGGAGCTTGCAACCGCAGCCTGTCGCACCTCATCATCGGGATCATCGAGCAGTGCTGGCACGGCGGCAATGAGCGGGTATAAGGCTCGCGGCCTGTACCCGTGCAGGTGGGCTTGGCCGAACGCTTGGCTCGCAGCTTCGATGGCGAAGAGGCGCAGATGCACATCGTTCGCTTTGGCGAGCGCCGTCAGCAACGGGCCGCTCTGCTCGCCGAGCCAACCGAGCAGCCGCTTCGAGCGACCATTGGCGATTCGTTGAGGCTCGGAGAGCGCCGCCACACACACCTCCACCTCCGCTGGCGTGGGCGCGCTCCGCTCGAACAGCGTGCGCAGCTCGGTGGCCGCGTCGGCGGCGTACGTTCGCATATACGCGCTCATCTCGCCCTCGTACACATACTCTTCCTCGTTATCGAGCGCGGTTTGCAGCAGTAGGCGAATGTCTCTAAGCCTCATTTCGGTTGGCATCGTCCCTCCAATCCGCTGGAAGAAACTGAACTTCTGTGCAACTAGCTTGAGTGTACAGGCTGGCGTAGGAAGATGCAATATGCAAGATGAGGAGGCGCTGCTACGTACAGTGCCTCTTCATCACACAAAACAGCAACAACATTAAAGTTGCCCAAAGGCTTGTTCGACAGCTTTGGGATTGACAAGCAGCTGTGCCGCCACCTGCGTCGCCGTCTCACCAGGATACACATCCTTCTGTCCGGTGCGCAGCGCCTCGAATACGGCCTGCACCACCACATCGGGTGAGATCTTCGCCGTTGGGTCAACCTCCGCCGCCATATCGGTATCGACAAAGCCGGGCATCACGCCAATGACCAGCGTGCCCTGGGCGCGCAACTCCGCCCGCACCGCTTGGGTGAGCGCGAACGCCGCCGACTTGGAGGCGGAATAGGAGCCGTGCTTTGGGCTAGCGACGCGGGAGAGAATGGAGAGCAGATTGATCAGTGCGCCGCCGCCGTTGCTCGCTAGGATCGGGGCGAACGCGCGGCTCATACGCACCAAGCCGAAGTAGTTGACCTCCATCTCCTTCCACCTCTCCACATTGCCCCCATTCTCGCTTGGCCGTATAATGCCTGCGCAAACCGTTGACACTATGTGGCGCTCTGTGCGCTCTTGGGCATGCTGAGGAGTTGAGCCTGGGCTAAGGTCTCCCCTTATTTCCCCACAATCATCACCACACGTTTCCCCATGCGCTTCGTGTCGCATCGACGAACGCTTACCCTTCACAATCGCCAGTTTTATTCCGATTGGAACGTCGTTCATGAAACAAAATAACATCTCTCCCCTACGTAGGCATTGGCGGGGCTTGCTTGTCGCGTCGCTGTTGCTGCTGGTGATGATCGTGCCGATGCGCGGCAGTTTTGCGGCGGGCCTGATTGTGACCAATACCAACGATAGCGGCGCCGGCTCGTTGCGCCAAGCGATCGCCGATGCCGCACCTGGCGATACGATCAGCTTTAACTTGCCCGCCAACAGCACGATTACCTTAGCGAGCGAACTGGCAATCTACAAAAACCTCACCATCAATGGCCCTGGCGCTTCATTGCTAACCATTAGCGGCAACAATGCCGTGCGTGTACTCAATATCGGCGCGACGGTGAACATCAGTGGCGTAACCCTGACTGCCGGAAATAATCCGGGCGGTCAAGGTGGCGCTATTTACCTCAATGATGTAAATAGCAAGCTCTTTTTAGATCGTAGTGTGGTAAGTAACAGCAGCGCAGGTAATGGCGGTGGTATTTACTCGTGGATCGGTAGCACTATCAATGTGAGCAATAGCACCATTAGTGGCAATATATCGAGTGGTTCAGGTGGTGGTTTTTACCTACACAATGGCACCAACACGATTAGCAATAGCCTGATTGTTGGCAATACAGCAAATGGTGCAGGTGGTGGAATCTTTAATATTGGTAACCCCACGATTACCAAAGCGATTATCAACAACAGCACCATTAGCGGCAATAGCAGTAACAGCTATGGTGCTGGCGTAGGCAGCCAAGATGCCCAACTGGAGATTACCCATAGCACAATTGTCGATAACATTGGTTGGCAATATGCTGGTGGTATCAATGTTTCTGGTTACACCGCAATCGTCAAAAATACGATTTTACACAATCCCGAGGTAGGCGACTGTAATGCGAATCCCATCCCGATTGATGGCGGTGGGAATATGGCCAGTGATGCACATTGTTTTTTCTCGGCGGCAACCTCGGCCAATAATACCAATCCGCAGTTTGGTCCGCTCGCTGACAACGGCGGGCCAACTTTAACCTACTCCTTGCTCAGTGGTAGCCCGGCGATCAACCGCATTCCTCTTGCCGATTGTGTATTGAGCACCGATCAGCGTGGCGCGCCCCGACCGCAGGGCGCAGGCTGCGATAGCGGCGCGTTCGAGTACAACAGTGTGGTGCCAAGCCCTACGCCAACCGCCACCGCCACGGGCACGCCCACGCGCACGCCAACGCCTACACGCACGCAGACGCTCACACAGACACAGACGCCCACACGCACGCCAACGGTTACGCAGACGCCCACGCGCACGCCTACACATACGGCGACAGCGACAGCTACTACGACAGCGACAGCGACTGCAACTGCGACGCCACCGCCTACACCTACGCGCACGCCAACGGTCACGCAAACGCCTACGCATACAGCGACAGCAACGGCAACGGCAACTGCGACGGCCACAACTGAGTTGCTTCCCAGTAGCACACCAACTTCGCCTCGAGGAGACATCTATCTGCCGTTTGTGAAGCGCTAACATGCGTCCTCGAATAAGCGGATTGTGCCATGCAGAAGAGGTTTCGTAGGGCAGCTACGAAACCTCTCCTTTCCAGGCGTAGTGTCCCTATCGCCGCATTGCACTGAGCAGTGTCGGTTTTCGCACACTGGCGAAAACCGACACCACAAACATCGGATCCTTGCACTACTGCCCGCCCGCCAAAAGTAGCGGCAAAAACAACGCAGGCGGCAGTGGATCGTTAGCTGAACGCGACCAGTTGGTTGTAGCATCGGCGGCGAGCGCGTTACCGGCATGGTCGATGATGCCGGTACCGCTCGCTCTCAGCCGTAGCTCGTAGGTGCCGGGCGCGGCTACTTTCAGCGCCGGGATGCGCAGGGTGTAACTGGCACCGCTGCCGTCGAGGATCGCACCGCTGAGCGAGAGCGTGCTGGTGTCACGTCGCAATGTCAGGTCAGCCAGGTTAAAACCTGTCACCGGCTCGCTAAAGCTGATTGTCACCGTCGCCGCCCCCTGTGGCGCGATCTGTCGGCTGAGGGTTGCCGTGGGCGGCTGTGTGTCGGCCAGGCTACCGAAGTCGCGCCCAAACAGCGTCTGCCCAGATGCGATCGTGATGGCATAGCCCTGCGCCGGGCCGGTGACACGGCGGCCAACTGGCGCCACCTGGCGCAACGTGCCGCTGCCCGGTGCCAGATCAACCAGACGATAGCGGCCAGCAGAATCGCTCAGGGCCGAGGGCTCGTCCGCGTCGGCTATGCCATCGCCATCCAGGTCGAGAAACACCCTGACCCCGGCGATACCTGCCTCGGTTGGGTCGCGCACGCCATCCTGATCCGTGTCTTCGTAGGCATAGCCATAGATTGCATTCTGGCGGGCCAGACCGAAGTTCTGATCCTTAAAGAAGGTGTTGGTGTCCGGTCGAACGATCGTACGCGAGGAAGGGGTTGTGAGCCGCCAGTTGGCGGCGGGGGACACTATCAACTTGTGGGTTCCGGTAGTGAGCTTTGTAAACAGGAAATCGCCAAATGAGGTCTGTGTGGCCTGTGGATCTCCTGTTATCGCGATCAGCCGCCAGCTGAGCAACTCACCGGGGTCGACAGCAAAGTCATCCCTAATATTGAGCGTCCAGGTGCCATTGGCTGCTTGTTGCTCGAAGAGGCTGAGCGGCTCTTCGGGGCGAAAGCGACCAGTAAACGGCGCGCTGCCAGATGCGATCGGCGTTGCCGCTTGGTCGTCGAAAATTGTCCCAGTGAAGTTGTCACCACTCCCGCCTCGCCCATCGACCAGAGTCACTGTCGTTCCACCCGGCCCCGTGAGCTGTAGACGCAGATCGGATACGTATGGATGAGCCACGTCAACTGCCACGTCAAGATCTCTGATTGGAAAAGCGCCGCTAACCACTATCTGCGAGTTGACGCCGCCTAGGTCGCCGTCGGGAATGCTCAACGGTAGGCCGGTGGCAGCCTGATCAATTTGTATGTGGTCAAGTTGCCCATTGCCATTCTGGTCGATAAACACAGTCCCCACGCTTGTGGTCAGGATCGGCTCACCGGGGTCGTAACTGCCGTCACCATCCCAATCCTCAAATAGCCGGCCCGAGATCGGGTAGGTGATGCTGAAGTTGCGCACAAAATTATCGCCGCCAATGCCATCCCCATTGCCGTCGAGCGGCTTGCCGAACGGATCGCGCAGGCTGGCGGCACGGGCCGTGAAGCGGTAGTCGCCGGGCGGCAGATCCTCGGCGATCGTGAAGGTTAACCGGTTGGTACCGATCCGGTAGGGCCTGCCGTTATTAATCGCCAGCGGCACAAGCAGATCGTCGGCGGTGCCGAAGCTGCCGTCGAGACCTGCGCCGCGCAGCTCGAAGCTACTGGGGACTACCGTTGTCGCATCGAGGATATGGCGTATCCGCAGCGAGAAGCTGGAGATACTGCCTTCTGATATCCCGCCCTCGGTGGGAAGGCCGCTCAGCGCCCCAAAACGTGGTGGTGGCACAGCCTCAGTAAGCGCCCGGCGGGCGTTGGCCCGCCCGGCACCAAGTTGGTCGATGAAGCCGGGGTTTTGTGCGTCGATGTTATCGGCGCTGGCCACAAGCGTCGCCACCACCTGGTCGCGGGTGTAGTTGGGGAAGCGCGACCAGATCAGCGCGGCCACGCCAGCTGCGTTTGGCGAGGCCATCGAAGTGCCGGATAAAATGTCATACCCCGTCGCATTGGTGCCGCTTGGCACAGTCGAGAGGATATTCATGCCAGGCGCGGCGATATCGATCCCATCGCCATAGTTGCTGTCGGAGTTGCGTATGTCGCTGCTGTTGGTGTTGGCCACCAGCATGATCTGCTCGAACACCTGGCGCTCCGGGTTCTGCCTGCTGTCGTTGCCAGCCGAGTTAAAGAACAGCCCGCCACGCGCATACATCTCGTCGAACACAGCCATCACCGCCTGGTCGCCAACCAGGCCGTCGATTTTCGAGCTGTTGTTGATCACCGGCTTGAGGCCGTTGGCTTCGGCCATATCGACGGTATAGATAAATGCTTTGACGATCATCTCGGAGGTAAAGCCGCCATCGCTGCCATAGAAGCGGAGCGGCAGCAGCCGCGCGCCGGCCTGGGCTCCATTGCCGCCGGCAACCCCGGCGATGCCAGTGCCGTTGTTGGTGCGCGCCACCGCGATGCCGGCAACATGCGTACCATGGTCATCTGTGCCCACATGGTTCGGATTGTTGTCGTTGGAGACAAAATCCCAACCATTGAGATCGTCGACATAGCCATTTCCATCATTGTCGCCGCCGCCAGGCGGGTCATGCGGGTTGGTCCACACATTCGGCGCCAGATCCGGGTGGCTGATCAGCACGCCGTTGTCGGCGATGCCGATCAACACGCCAGCACCAGGGGCGCTGCTTGTAAAGGCATCCCAGGCGTCGTCGACCTCCATCAGCGTATGGTGATACTGAGCGGCGTAGCTAGGGTCGTTCGGCGTCAACTCGCGTGGATCATAGGTATAGACCCAATTGGGCGATGCCCAGGCAACCCCCGGCAGCGCCGTGAGGCGCGCCGCCACGTCGAGCGGATTCGCGCCGGGGCGCAGGCCCACCTTCAACACCGAGACGGCTGCCACGCTTTGCAGGAGTGTCGCAGTCATTCGGGTATCGAGCTGCCGAACTGCCTCGGCTGCCTCGGCGCGCGCCAGAATGCCCTGAAGCGCGGCCTTGGGATTCGTAGAACGTAGCCCCACCAGCACCTCATTTGGCGAAGGGAAAGCGTCCGAGCGGGCAGGCGGTTTGGGCGGTTGGGCATAGGTGGGGTTGGAGAGCGCGCTGACAGCCAGCAACGCAAGCAGAAGCAGTAACCAGCGGCGATTCATACAACTCCCTTTGGCTCGAGTAGGCCAGCGAGTAGCCCTTCCTGTTCGTCCGTTGTCCGTACATATTGTATAACGTGGCTTTTGGAGAGGACGATACTGGCATAACATCGGTTGGCCACGTACTTATACCGAATCCGGTTGGATAGTGGCAATGATGGGAGTTGTTTTCGCCTGCGGCAGCAAGGTACTCTCTTCGTTTTGTGATGTCGAGGCGCTGCGCGTAGCAGCGCCTCGACATCACCTGTTTCGGGAGATGTGAGTATCAGTTGAACACCAACATCACGCTATATCATTCACGTACCATTTGTGTAAATAATCATTCGGATTTGGTATAACATGCGTCCTCGAAGAAGCGGAGTGCACCTTGCGAAAGCGAACGACAAGCCAATAGGATACGCGTTTAGAAGTAAGTGCCCGCTTCCCACAGGATCAATGAGAGCGTCGCTAGGCCAACCGCGCCGAACTTCGCCCATGTCACGCGTTCGCGGAACAGCGGCACGGCCAACAGCGCGATAAACGGCGTCTTCATGCTCAACACGAGCAGAACCAACGACACATTGTTGGCGCTCAGGGCGAGCGCTTGCAGGAGCGACCAGAAGCCAACAAACATACAGATGCCCACAACAATGCCCCAGCCGATCTCACTGCGATTCACTGTCAAGAGCGTGCGGCCATTGAGCGCCACGCCAGCCAGATGATCGAGCAGAATGAAGAAGAGCAGCGCCGTCGGGAAGAAGTATGCGTACAGCACAAAGCCGATCGATGCGCCAGAGAGCAGCGCTAGCGAGATAAATGTATCGGCTGAGACGTGATCCGCGCCCCGAATCTGCCCACCGATCAGAATGGCCGAGGCGGCAGTAATAAGTGCGAGGATTTGCCAGATCGTGAGCGACTGCCCGAAGATCGGGATGAGCAGCGCCAGCGCGCCTGATACCACAAGATCGAGGTTGGTGACGGCGAACACCAGCGAGACTGGCGTCTTCGCGAGGGCGCGCACACGGAAGATCGAGGCGAAGTAGAAGAGCATCCCAGAAACAATCGCAATCAGAGCGCCCAACCACGTCCCATTCCACTCACTACGTATAATCATCATCACGGCGGAGAGCACCGCGACACTGCTGAGCGCAACCATGACTAACTGGTCAGGTCGGGTACGTGGCGAGGCTGCTTTGAACAGTAAGGCTATCGCAATATACGCAGTTAGAGAAATCACAACCAACGTGACCATACGATACCTTCTTTCTGCATCTTTTATCCTTGAATGCGGCCACAGCGGTGCTGGACAGATGGTAATCCTCTGCGATCTGGACTGTAAATCGCGAGCTGTGAACCCCAACGTGCGAGGACGGCTTCAAGAAAATGCTCGTAGTCATCGTCGTCAAGCTGCTGCCACCCATCGAGATCATCGACCGTCCCACGGGTGATCTTCAGCTTGACCTGTGGCGCGACCCGCCGCAGTGTTTCGGCGACCCGCGCAATCGATTCAAGCTGATTTGCTCCATCGGCACGCCCAAAATCACCCTGCTTCACGGCCACATAGTTCACCCACACCTCGCCGCGCCCCGTCGCTGCGCGCATGGCTTTGCGGTAATAGGACAATGCCTCTGCGATCACTGCGAGTTGGCTTGCGTCGCCAGCGAAAATATTGCGTTTGACACTCGTTGCCAATAAACTGGCTTGTATCTGTACGAGATGCCATCCGAACGCCGTATGATAGCGATCGGCAAGCTCAATAATCTTCTCGCTTTTGGCTGCGATGAGGGATGAAGACAAGTTGATCCGATCCAGCAGCACGTGTTCATCGGCGCATGCTCGCTGGATCTGCTGCACCGTTTTGATCAGGTCGTGCACCGGTCGTGTGAGCGGGTCGCCATCATTCATCGTGCTAATGACCAGGGGGCGACCATAGAGCATCGGAGCCAGATGTGTAACCATGCGCTTCACCTTCTGGCCCACTGCTTCAGGTGAAAGGTTGCCACGTAACGCGGCGGGAGTCGTGCGACCAAGCTTCGTCGCGCTGCACTCGCGGCAGCCAATCGAACACAGGCGGCCAAGTGCGAGATTGATATGAACCTCGTGGAGGCGATCCAGATACACAACGTCGACCTGTTGATCTGGAGCTGTAAGGGCAAAGGTAAATGCCAGAGTTTGGTCTTCGGGGGAGCTGTCTACCGTCGTATGCATCGGAACAATGGGAAGCGTCTGCATAGAGGCCTCGTATTGTGTAGGAAAAATAAATTCTTCCTCAGCTTCAGGCAAGATGGGTAGAATCGATTAGGTATGTGATGGCTAAAAGAGTATGCGTCACAGCGGCACAGGACATGGGGATGAAGAAAGCTTCTGTGTGTCGCTGTACCGCTGTGGTACTTCTGGACAGAGATGTCCTATGTTGATGTTGCACGATTACAATGCCTGGTGTTGATGACTACCTACTCGTTTGCTAATGGACCGATAGATGCAGCGTTGCGCCTGGAGGTATGGCCCATTTGGGCGAAAGCTCGCAGCTAAGCACGTCCTGATCCTTTCTGATTCTTATGAAGATAGCCTTGTCGCGTTTGGTAGTATGTGCCATAATATTGAGACACAATCCTCAAACTATCATCACACTATCATCGCAGATAGACTTTTTGCAGCTGTAGGATAGAAACGCATGAGTCGCTTGCGCCTCTCATTGCTCGGTACGCTTCAGGTCACGTTGGACGGTCGGCAAATCCAGAGCTTTCGCAGTGCCAAGGCTCAAGCGCTATTGGTCTACCTCGCCGTTGAAGCACACCATCCCCATACTCGAAGCGAACTCGCTGGGCTGCTCTGGCCCGACCAACCAGAGCGAATGGCTCTTCACAACCTGAGCCAGACACTGCTGTACATTCGTCAGGCGCTTGGAGGGTACGACGCCACACAGTCGTTTCTCCTTGTATCGCGCCAGACAATCCAGTTCAACCAGGCAAGTAATGTTTGGGTCGATGTAACTGCGTTGAGCCAACACCTTGCAGCCGTTCGCTCGCACGACCACACCGACGTTGGGACATGCCCAGAGTGTATGCAGCGTTTGGATGAAGCGATCGGCCTGTATCGTGGGCTGTTTCTCGCATATTTCTCGATCGACGATAGCGACCTGTTCGATGAATGGGTGCAGGCAAAACGATCGATCCTTCAGCGCGAGATCATCGAGGCGCTTGAACGGCTCGCGTGGTACGCCGAGCAACAAGGAGCGTTTGAGCGTGCCCAAGACTATGCGCAACGTTTGATTGCCCTCGAACCGCTGCACGAAGGCGCGCACCGTTCTCTCATGCGCACGCTGACGCTGAGCGGGCAGCGGAATAAGGCACTGATGCAGTACGAAACGCTCTGTCGCCTGCTCACCGATGAGCTTGGCATCACCCCGGCTGCGGAAACAACCGAGCTGTATCAGCGAATCCGCGCTGGTGCGCTCCATACGGAGACCAGCAGGCCAACAGCGATCCTGCCAACGCAAGGCGAACCGTTCAGTGCCGTTGCAATGCATTGGGATGCGCCGCCCGGCCTGCGCAGTTTCTATGGCCGTCAAGATGAGCAGACGACCGTTGAGCATTGGATAACAAGTGATCGTAGCCGAGTTGTGGCGCTGCTCGGAATGGGAGGAATCGGGAAAACCACACTCGCCACAAAACTGGTCGCCTCCTGCCGAAGCGATTTCACTCACGTCATTTGGCGCTCGTTGCTCAACGCCCCACCGCTGGAAACCATAGTGACCGACCTGCTGCAAACCTTCTCGCAGCGCTCGCTCACGCACCTTCCAGATGATGTTGATGTGCGGCTCAATCTCGTGCTCGAACTGCTCCATCAACAGCGCATTCTGCTGGTGCTGGATAATTTCGAGAGTATCCTGCAAAGCGGTCATCGGGCCGGCACGTTTCGCCAGGGCTACGCCGACTATGGCCAACTGATCCTCCGTATCGCCCAAACGAGCCACCAAAGCTGCTTGCTCATCACGAGCCGTGAGCGTCCCTTCGATCTTGTACGACTGGAACGCGAACTGCTGACGGTGCATTCACTTCAGCTTTCTGGCGTTGGTTCAGATGCGGGACAGGCGATTTTGCACGAACAAGGCATCCCCGCTTCCAACGGCGATCAGCGTGCGCTGGTCGAAAGGTATTCTGGAAACCCGCTTGCTCTGCGCTTGGTCGCAGATACGATCCGCGACCTGTTTGCGGGGAATATCGCGGCATTCTTGCGCCACCAAACGCCGATCTTTGATGATATTCGCGATGTGCTGGACCAGCAGTTTGAGCGGCTCTTCCCGTTGGAGCAGGAGATACTCCTCTGGTTGGCGATCGAACGGGAGCCGATCACAATCGAGCAACTTCACAGGAATCTGCTCCAGCTCGTGATGCAGCGCACCTTGTTGGAGGCGATCCATTCCCTGCAACGTCGATCGCTGCTCGAAAAAATCGGCGATGGCTTTACGCTTCAGAATGTGGTGTTGGAATACGTCACCGACCGATTCGTAGCGCAGATCGTCGAGGAGTTGATGGGCGAAACGCTCCACCGTTTCAACTCCCATCCATTGATTAAGGCCCAAGCCCACGAAGATGTGCGACAGAGTCAGGTGCGCATGATCCTTGAGCCGATTGCGCAGCAACTTGTGGCACACTTGGGTGTGGAGAACGTCGCTGCGCTGTGTCGGCGGCTGTTGGCACAACTGCAAACTGCGGGGGTGCGACGGCCTGGCTACGCCGCTGGGAACATCGTCAACCTGTTGCTCCAGATACATGGCGAGTTGCGTGGCTACGACTTCTCGAACCTGTGCATCTGGCAGGCCAACCTACGTGGGGTGCATGTCCACGATGTAACGTTCGCCGGGGCCGATTTCACTGGATCGATGTTCACGGATTCATTTCATTCGATCCAAGGTGTTGCCTTTAATCCAGCCGGCACGCTTCTCGCTCTCTACTCCGACATAGGGATGGTGCAGATCATGCGCGTCGCCGATATGCAGGTGATCAGCCGCTTCACTCCTCATACGATGGGAGTCTGGTCGGTGGCATGGAGTCCCGACGGCGCGCTGATTGCCAGCGCCAGCGAAGATCAAACGATACGTATCTGGAATGCGGAAAGCGGGGCTTTCCGGCTGGTCTTTGTCGGGCATCAAAGCTGGGTGCGTTCAGTGGCCTGGAGTCCTGACGGCGCGCTGATTGCCAGCGCCAGCGATGACCATACCGTACGGGTGTGGGATGCCACAAGTGGCGAAATGCGGCATCTGCTCCAAGGTCATACCAGCCGTGTGCGGGCAGTGGCATGGAGCCCCGATGGCTCGCTCATTGCCAGTGCAAGCGCCGATCACACCGTGCGGGTATGGGATGTGACCAATGGCGAAGTGCGACATCTGCTCCAAGGTCACAGCAATCGTGTGCGGGCAGTGGCATGGAGCCCCGATGGGGCGACGTTGGCGAGTGCGAGCGCCGATCGCACCGTGCGAATATGGGATGCGCACAGTGGTGACGTACGGCACATCTTGCACGGGCACGAAGATTGGGTCACTGCGCTGGCGTTTAGCCCCGATGGCACAACCTTGGCGAGTGCGAGCGACGACCAGACGATTCGCCTTTGGGATATGCGCAATGGACAAACCCAGCGCGTCCTGCTGGGGCATACAAGCGCCGTCGTGTCGCTGTCGTTCGACCCGAGCGGCATCTGGTTGGCGAGTAACGATAGCACCGACCACACCGTGCGCATTTGGGACACCAGGAACGGCCATATACGCCAGCGTTTTCAAGGCTATACCCAAGGCATTCGCGCCGTCACCTTCAGCCCCGACGGCGCAAGGCTGGCGAACACCAGTTACGCCAAAGAGGTGTCGATCTGGAACATCCAGTCACGGCAGATCGTGACGACGCTTCGCGATCATATCGGGTGGGTCGAGTCGCTGGCGTTCAGTCCCGAGGGCACGCTCATCGCCAGTGCGAATAACGATTGTCTCATCCAACTATGGGAGGTGCGTAGCGGCAAGCTGTGGGCCGACCTTCGTGGGCATACGGCGCGGGTGACCACTGTTGCCTTTAGCCCGACGACAACGCTACTTGCCAGTGGCAGTCAGGATATCACCATACGGATCTGGGATGTGACGACCGGCACAACCCAACATCTCCTTTCTGGCCATACCGATTGGATCAAGGCGGTCGCGTTTAGTGCCGATGGAATGACATTGGCGAGCGCCAGCGATGATCAAACCATTTGGCTCTGGGATATGGCGAACTACACCCAGCGGGCGATCCTGAAAGGGCATACAGGCGGCGTCAACAGCATCGTGTTCAACCCAGCGGGCACCTACCTAGCAAGTGGCAGCGCTGATAAGACCGTGCGCCTGTGGGATGTCGCAGGCAACGCTGCCATAGGCGTCCTTTCTGGGCATACGAATAACGTCACTTCGGTGGTGTGGAGCCCAAATGGGATGATGCTTGCCAGTGCCAGTGCCGATCAAACGGTGCGCCTGTGGAATGTGCAGACCCAAACCGAACTGGCGATTCTGCAAGGACATCGTGCGTGTGTGCGCTGTGTGGCCTTCAGCCCCGATGGTACGCTGCTCGCCAGCGGCAGCGACGACGAGACGATCCGCTTGTGGGATGCTCAGACTGGTGCATGTTTGGCCACATTGACCGCAGATGGCCCATATGCGAGGATGAACATCGCTGGAGCAACGGGAATCACCGAGGCACAGCGTGCGGCTCTTCAAGCCCTTGGGGCTGTGATGAATGACGTCGCTGTTGCAGCGATTCGTGCGAGATGAACTCCACACTGAAACGGCGCAGATACCGTTTGTGTTCCGCGTCGTTTGCCTTTTGCTTGCCTCTAGTGAACGGTGCGCTCACCCTTTGGCAAGCTCGCGCTGCACCAATCTCACAAACACATCTTCCAGCGTGGGCGCGACGGGGCTGTAGCTGAATTGGCTCAGCCCCAACGTGCTCAGCTTCTCCAACAGGGCGGGCATGATGTGTGCATCGCTGAGGCTGACCCGTAGGCGCGCGCCGTAGGCCGAGGCATCGGTGACATACGGCTGCTGCCGAACGATCGGCAATGCGAGGTCCACCCAATCGTTGTTGGGCGCGTCCTCCGCCTCGATCTCGAACAACTGCCCGCTGATCTCCGTGCGTTTGAGTTGTTCTGGTGTATCAAGGGCGATCAGGTTGCTGCTGTACATCATCCCGATGCGATGGCAGTACTCCGCCTCGTCCATATAGTGCGTTGTGACAAAGATCGTGGTGCCGTCGGCTGCAAGCTCGTTGATCAGGTCCCAGAAGTTGCGGCGCGCCTCCGGGTCAACACCACCCGTCGGCTCATCGAGGAACAGGATGGGGGGGCGATGCGCGAGGGCACACACCAGCGCGAGCCGCTGCTTCCAGCCCTCCGAGAGCTCTGCGGTGCGAACATGCTCGTGCCTGATGAGCCCCGCAAGCGCAAGCAGTTCGCGGTGGCGCTGCTTCCCTGCCGCCCCTGCAACGTTGTAGATATGTCGATAAAATTCCAGATTCTCCGAGACGGTCAGATCGTTGTACAGGCTGAATTTCTGCGACATATACCCAATGCGCTGTTTGATCTGCTCGCTTTGGGTGGCGATATCGAAGCCGAGTACGCGCCCCTCGCCGGATGTCTGCGGCAGGAGGCCACACAGCATACGGATGGTGGTGGTCTTACCGCTGCCGTTCGGGCCGAGGAAGCCAAAGATCTCGCCAGGCGCTACCTGGAAGTTGACCTGATTCACCGCAACAAAATCACCAAACGTGCGGGTGAGGTTGATTGCTTCGGCTGCCCAGTTCATACGGTTACTCCTTGGCGCGCTTGTTTGGTGAGGTGAAGAAACACATCTTCCATTGAGGGCGTCACGCTGCGTTGGAGCTTGATCGTGATCTGTTGTTCGCGCAGATGAGCGGCCAATTGCCCAGCGGTGAAGTCCGGGCGCAGGCTGACGTGAATCAATTCGCCAAACACCAACGCCTCTAGCACGCCGGGATGCTGCTGCACAAGCTGAAGGGCCTGGCGCTGCGGCGTGGCTTTGAGCTCGATCATATCGCCTTCGATGCGCTGTTGAAGCTGTTTGGGTGTGCCCTCGGCGAGCACGCTGCCATGCGCCAGAAACGCCAGCCGATGACAGCGCTCGGCCTCGTCCATATACGGTGTGCTGACAAAGACGGTCATCCCATCGCGCACCGCGTTCCGCACGATCTCCCAGAACTCGCGCCGCGACACTGGATCAACGCCCGTGGTCGGCTCATCGAGGAGCAGCAGTTGTGGCCGATGCATCAGAGCGCAGGCCAGCGCCAACTTCTGCTTCATACCGCCCGATAAGCGCCGCGCCTGGCGATGCTCAAACTGCTCCAATCGGCTAAAGGCCAGCAGATCCGCGATGCGTTTCTTCTGCTCGCTAGCGGGCACGCCGAAGATCGTGGCGAAGAAGCGCAGGTTCTCGCCGATCGACAGATCGCCGTACAGACTGAAGCGCTGCGGCATGTAGCCAAGCATGCGCCTCACCTCGTCGACCTGCTTGACGACGCTTAAACTGTTGACAAACACATCGCCGCTATCGGGTCGCAGCGCGCCACACACGATGCGCAGTGTTGTGGTTTTTCCCGCGCCATCGGGACCAACCAAGCCGTAGATCTGACCGGCCTCGACGGTCAGGTTGAGATCGTTGACCGCGTGTACTGCGCCAAAGCGGCGATGCAGTTGTTTGATTTCGAGCAGGCTCATGGCAGGCTCACGATCGATAGGCTGTTGCTACCACTATTGGCCACAACAACGCGGTTGTGCGCTTCGTCCCACGCCAATGCGCTGGGGTTGCGGCCAAGCGCGATCCGCTCGTAGGCGCGCGTGTTGACATCGAGCACGCCGAGCGCGTTGCGGATGTTCTCGGCGATCAGCAGGCGACCGTGACTCGCATCGAGCACCACGGCGCTCGGCGCGTAGCCGACCATCTGTTTGCTGCTCGCGCCATCCGCCAAGTTCACCAGCGAGATGGTGTTATCGCCCCAGTTGGCGACGTACGCTTGGCCGTTCAGCACGGCGAGCGCCCGCGGTTTGCTGCCGACCACGTAGTGGACAGGGTGCTCGGTATCTACATCGGTGCCGATCAACTTCCCGGTGAGTTCGCCCGTCACCCAGGCCCAGCCGCTCCCGCTATCGATCGCGATGGCGCTCGGTTCGCTGCTCACGTTCACCGTCTCCCAATGCGTATCGACATCGGGTGGTTGCCCTGGCTCGCTCGGCGGCGTGACTTCCACATGCACGAGACGGCGCGTCTGGAAGCCCACGAACCGCTGGCCGAGCATCACGCCATCGCTATTGAACCAGGTCACCATGGCGTCGTCGCGGCTCAGCACGGCCACGCGCGCCCGCACGCTATCGACGGCCAGCGCGTTCACGTTCCAGCCAGCCGTGCTGGTTGCGATGGGCGCGAGGCTGGCGGTATCGAACACCTGCAGCAGGTTCGGCTGCACACCCACGAACAGACGGTGCGCGCTAGGATCGATGCCAACGGCGGTGGCTGGGCCTGCCAAGGTCAGGCTCGCCTCGATCTGCTGGCTCGCCAAGTTGTACTCGCTCACCATCGGCTCGGCGCTGCTGGCGACGAAGGCGCGGCCATGCAGCGGGTCGATCACCGGGGTGAGGGGCAGCAGGCCCACGGCCACATCGCGCGATGCCGCAGTGTTCGGATCAACGATGCTGATCGTATAACTGCGGCCATTGCTCACGATCAGTGTGCCATCCGGCGCGAGGGCTATGCCAGTTGGCGAGGCACCCAGCGGAATGGTTTGCACGCTGGCCGCTGTCGCGGGACGCATCGGCAGGAGCACGCCGATCAGCGCGATGAGCATCAGCGAGCGGAGCAGTGTGAAACGATGCCACAACCTTAGGCTTTGGTTGTGTTGCCGCGTTCTGTTTGGCATATCGCTTTCTCCTGGGCTAGCGCCATCTATTGCGCATGGCCGCTCTCCTCGACAAACACGGCATCGGCGGGCAGGCCGGGCTTCAGCGCGTGATCGGCGTTGGGCAGCAGCACCCGCACCGCAAAGACCGTGTTGACGCGCTCCTCTTTGGTTTGCACGTTGCGCGGCGTAAACTCAGCCTCGGGCGAGATGTAGTTGATGGTGCCGATGAACTCGCGGCCAGGGAAGGTGTCGATGCTCACTTTGACGGTTTGGCCGACCTTGATGCGCCCCACTAAGTTTTCGGGCACGTACACCGTCAGTTTCACATTGTTCAGGTCGGCGATGGTGAGCAGGCTTGCGCCAGCCACGGCCATTTCGCCCTCTTGCACCAGGCGGTTGACCACCAGGCCATCGCGCGGGGCCGAGAGCCGGGCTTTGCTCAACTGCACTTCGAGTTGCCGCACATTGGCCTTCGCTTGGGCCACTTGCGCCTCGGCCATCTGGATCTGCTCGTTGCGTGCACCCGTTTTCACCTGTTCGAGCTTGGCCTGGGCTTGGGCCAGTTGCGCCTCGGCAGCCGCCAATTGGGCCTGTGCGGCATCGATCTGGGCTTGTTGATTCTGCTTGGCGGTCTCAACCGCAGCGCTGGCCGTTTGATAGTTCGCTTGGGTGTTGGCGACCTGCAGTTTTAGCGATTTCGGGTCGGACTGCAGCGTCTGCAGGGTGGCCAGCGTGCGCTCGGCGCTCTCCACAGCGGTCTGCGCCGCGTTCAGTTCCTCGGCGGTTGGGCCAGCCATCAGTTTGTCGAACACCGCCTGCGCCGAAGCGATCGCCAACTGCGCCGCCTCTAGCTTGAGGCGAGCTGCCTCCTTCACGCGATCGCTGGCGCGGCTATTGGTGCTGATCTCCTCGTATTCGAGGTTAGCCGCCCAATAGTTGGTCTGCGCGACCGTCACCGCCACGCGCGCCTGCTCGATATCCTCGGGGCGCGACCCGGCCTGCAACTGTTCGAGGCGGCGTTTCGCGGCATCCAAACTCGCTTGGGCCGCGTCGATCTGCACCTTGATGTCCTGTGGGTCGTTCGCGAGCGCCTGCGCCGCCTGCCACACGATGCGCGCACTGGCGGCCTGCGTCTCGGCGACCGACACCTGTACGCCGGATTGCGCATTGGTGAGGGCACTAGCGGCACCATCGCGATTCGCCTGGGCCTGCGCGACCATCGCCTGAGCTTGGGCCAATTCCTCATCGCTCGCGCCAGCCTTCAACAGCGCCAAGTTCGCCTCGGCCTGTTGCAGCGCGGCGTGTGCCTGCTCCAACTGTGCTTCGAGCAGGGCCGTGTCGATTTCGAGCAGCAGACTATCGGTCACCACCTCGTCGCCCTCATCGACCAGCAACTGTTTGATGCGGCCAGAGATCTCGGCGGTGATCACCACCTGCTCCGCTTCGATCGTTCCCGAGCCGCTGACCAAGCCTTCGGCGTTGACGGCAGCCGATGTGGTATCTGAGCGATAGTACCAGAACGCAATGCCAGTGATCGCTACGACGAGGATCGGCACTAAGATTCGTATGCGCTGTTTCATAACTATCCTCATTTAATCTAAGCGCTTCTTGAAGCGTAGCGAAGCGAGTGTGAGAAAGACCACCGCAGATATCGCCAGGAAGATTAAGTGCTCGCTGAACTCGAAAACGCTCGTTCCCTTCAGCATGACCGAGCGAACGATCTCGAGGAAATAGGTTAGCGGTATCGCCTTGCTGAGCCATTGGAACACTACGGGCAACGATGATAGCGGATATAAAAAGCCCGATAAAAAGACCGAAGGTAGGATCGTCGCCATTGTGAGCAACATCGCCTCTTGCTGCGTATTCGCCATGCTCGAAATCAGCAGACCAATGCCCAACACTGTGAACAGGAACAGTAATGATGCGAGCAGCAGCATCACGATACTGCCGCGAATCGGCACGCCAAACACGAAACGACCGACAGTCAGCACTTCAACGATCAACAGGAAGGCGACCAACATATACGGCAGCGTTTTGCCCAGCATCAACTCGAACGGCTGAATCGGCGTGACGATCAACTGCTCGATGGTGCCGTACTCGCGCTCGCGCACGATCGCGTTGGCCGTGAGCATGGTGATCTGCATCTGGAGGATGAGGCCGATCAAGCCTGGGATCATAAAGTAAGCGCTGAGCATGTCGGGGTTGTACCAAACCCGAGTTCGTACCTCCAAGGGCATCCCTATATTGCGCATACCATTGCGCTCAAGCCGCTCGAACTGCACATTCGATGAAACCGATTGTCCGATCAACACCGCCGACGATAGGGCCGAGGTCGCTGTGCTGGGGTCGGAGCCATCGATGTAAAACGCCACCGACACCGATTTCCCCGCCTGCAGATCGCGGCCATAGTTTGGTGGAATCACCAACGCCGAGCTGATACCGCCGCTGTCCATCAAGCGCGTGAGTTCGTCGTCTGTCGCGGCTTGATGCGCTATCGCGAACTGGCCCGAGATCACGTAGGCGTTCACCAATGCGCGGCTCTGCTGGCTATGATCGAGGTCTAATATTCCCATCGGGATATCTCGCACATCGGTATTGGTGGCGAAGCCGAGCAACAAGAGCTGCATGATCGGCATGATGCACATCACCGCTAGCGTGCGGGGATCTCGGATCACATGGATAAATTCCTTTCGCACAATCGCGAAAAGGCGCACCCACATATCGCCCCCTTTTTATTAATTGATTGATCAATCAAAAATATACTGCTAAAAAAGCAGACACTTAGGTATCTGCTTTTACGCCGCGCAAAAAGAGCTCCAACCCTTGTTGCAGCATGACCTCAGCATCCAACGGCGGAAGAATGTCGATGACTTCACGAGTGAATAGATATGCGAGTAATGGCCCCAGAAAGCTTCGTACTGCCACACCGGGGTCCATCGGGCGCATCGCACCGCGCTCGATCTGCAGGGCGAAGTAGTGATACAAATGCCGGAAAAGGACACCGGGCCCTTGCGAGACTAAGATATCGACAATGTCTTTATTGCGCAGCGCCTCGCCCAACATCACCTTGAACACCGGGATCAGCTCTGGTTTGCTCCACATTCCCACCATCGTTCGAGCGACGTGTTGCACAAACTGTTCGAGCGGCAGATCGAACAACTGTTGATCGTGTTTGAGGAGTAGCCGTATATCTGGCGATTGCGAGCTGACCGCCTGAATCAGCAGATCTCCTTTGTCTTTGAAGTAGTGGTAGATCAGGCCGGGCGAGCCAATGCCCGCCGCCTCCGCGATCGCTTTATTAGTGGCGCGCTCAAAGCCGCGCTCGGCAAACACCTTCAGCGCGCCCTGCATGATCAATTGGCGCTTCGCTTCGAACTCCGCTTCATCTCGAACTAATGGCATAATGCATCACCGTTTATTAATTGACTGGTCAATCAAATAATAACATGGGGGATGTTCGGAGTCAAGCAGGATGTGGGAGGGAATTTCGATACTTTGTGACAAAGTGATTGGGTAACTCGTGCTGTTTACCGAGGAACGGAACCCAAACGCTCAAGATTATACGAGACGGGGAGATCCTTCACTTCGCTGCGCTCGTTCAGAATGACCAATGGTTTGCCGTATTGATCGTGTACAATATGATGCGTTTTTGCTCGCTGGTTTGTAAAAGAGTTTCCTATGCAGTATCCATTGTTTGTATACGGCACCTTGAAGCGTGGCGGCTCGAACTACGATGCCTACCTGAAAGGTAAAGCCACGGCACAAGATCCGGCGTTCCTACCCGGGGCGGCACTGTACGATTGCGGCCCCTACCCCTGCCTGGTGTTGGATGCTGGTGCTGGCGTGTTTGGCGAGGTGGTGACGTTCGACGCCGAGGACTATGCTACCTGTTTGGCCGAGATCGATTCGCTTGAGGACTACACCGAGGGCGGCGAGCAAAATATGTACGAGCGTGTGTTGGTCGATGTGGATACAGCCTCCGGCACACAAAAAGCGTGGGTGTATGTGGCGGGCGCTGAGTTGATGGCTCAGATTCAGGCTGGCGAACTGCCGTTTATCGAAGATGGCACGTGGGCGGTGTGAGGGCGCAGCGTCACATCACAAAGCCAGCACATCCACACCACACGCGTATCAGAGAGATCCCGAGCCTAAGCCGGGATCTCTTTGCGTCTAGGTGCGGAATCTTTTCCCCTGGGCAAATCTCAACAACTAGTACTTTTGATATAGTGCGGAAATTGGGCTAAAGGCCAACCCAAAATCCGACATAGAGACAATCCGCTTTGTCACGCTCTGGAGTATGCTTTTACCAGAACAAATTGCTTACACAAGTAGGTGAACGATGTGTAGACAGCATACAAAACAGCACGCTCCGAGCGAAGCGACGGCCTACGAAGGACAGACGCACCGTTTGTCGGCGGAACAGTCCGAGCGAGTGCAGGGAGGGCATGGAAACGCACACTGGCTCTGGACACCTCTGTTCATCTGGTTAGGCATTGCGCTGGTGAAGCCGTTTGTGGCTATGATAGCGCAGAGTTCAACCCTGCTATTGCAGCCACGGCTGATAGTGCTGGCAGTGATCTGCATTGGCGTTGGCCTATGGTTGATAGCCAGAGATGCTGTCGATAGCGTGAAGGAGTTGAACGATGTCGAAGATTAATGTCGGACGTTATACCGCTCAGATGGACGGCGATTTTGTGGTGTTTCTGATCGGCATGCGCATCAACAAGCCTTGGAAGATTCATCGCTGGCTGCCCATCCTTTTTCAGATGCCCAAAATGTTGCGTGAATTAGAGGCCCAACCAGAGCTGGGATATTTAGGTGGTATTTTCTCTTTTTCAGTGATGATTCAGTATTGGCGCTCCTTCGATCATCTCGAAGCCTATGCGCGCAGCAAAGATCATGCGCATCTACCTGCTTGGGTGAACTTTAAGCGTGTCATTGGCTATAATAATGCTGATGTCGGTATCTGGCACGAAACCTACCAAATATCTCCAGGTCAATACGAGACGATGTATGGCAATATGCCTGCCTTCGGGCTTGGCTCGGTGGGGCGGTTGATTCCAGCCACGCATAACTACAGCCGAGCACGGTCGCGCTTGGCGGCCAATGCCGGGCAACCGGTCGAGGTCAACGCCCTCGAAGATGAGGCGGTGATCGAGGTGTAAGAGGGACTATGCAGGAGATGCTGGAACAGAGAGATCGCACGTTCGAACGCTCGATCCGTCGTTCGGGATGGATCGCGGGCTCGCTCGCCTGCATCATCCCGCTTTTCCAAGGGATACAGTCCGGCTGGCCAATGGAGCGCGTGCTGGTCTATACCCTGCTGACCCTGCTCTACCTCGGTTTGTACGCCATATGCGTCGAAACCTTCTGGTTGAAGCGCTTCAACATCAATTGGATGCATTCCGGCCAAAGGATGCTCTACTTCGCTTTGGCTGGAGCCGTTTGTGTTGCCCTTTTGGCGGTCGGTGGCGATGCTCTGCTGCAACCGACCGTTTTCACTGTGCCTTTTGTGCAAGCATTTTTGATATTGGATGTCAAGAGCGCGGAGCGCATCGGCATCGCCTATTGGCTGTTGATATTGCTCGGCCTGTGGTTGGGTGGCAATGCCGAACGGATCATGTTTATTGCGCCGATCTATGGTGCGCTGATGTTCTTTATGTATGCGTTTGTGCGTTTGAGCATGAACGAGTTGGAGGCCCGCCGACGAGCCGATGCGCTGATGCTCGACCTCGCGCGCCAACGCGACGAGGCGGCGGCGCTGGCCGAGGAGAACGCGCGGCTCTATCAGCAGGCGCGCCACAGCGCCACATTGGCGGAGCGCAACCGCATCGCACGTGAACTGCACGACACCATCGCGCAGGGGCTGACAGCCATCACCATGCAACTCGATGCGGCGCAGCGCAGCTTCGAGCGCGACCCGCAGCGCACACGCAGCCGCTTGGAACGGGCGCACAGCTTGGCGCGCGCCACCCTGCACGATGTGCGTCAGAGCGTCTGGACCTTGGCGGCGCCATTGGCGGAGCATCGCTCCTATCAGGATGCGCTGCAACACCTGGTGCTGCAATTCGGCGAGCGCAGCGGCATCGCGACCAACTTCACGGCGAGCGGCGCGCTGCTCGATCTCCCCGACGATGCTAGCCTGCAACTGGTGCGCATTGTGCAAGAGGCGTTGCAGAACATCGAGAAGCATGCGCAGGCCAGCACGGTACAGGTGGAACTGAGCAACGAGGCGGATTGCATCTGCGTGAAGATTCGCGACAATGGGCGGGGCTTCGATCCGAGCAACGTTAAGCGCAGCAAAGAGAGAGGCTTCGGCATCATCAGTATGCACGAGCGCGCCCAATTGGCGGGTGGATGTTTGCAGATCGAGAGCAGTGCGGGCGCGGGGTGCTGTGTGACAGTGCAGATCGCAGCGAACGCACCACAAAAGGACGAGGCAGCATGAGCATCCGTATTTTGATCGCCGAGGATCAGCGTATTGTGCGCGAGGGCTTGGTGGCGCTGTTTGAGGACGAGCCGGAGATCGAGATCGTGGGAGAGGCCGCCAACGGCCAGGAGGCAGTCGAACTGTACGCCGCTCTGCAGCCCGATGTGGTGCTGATGGACTTGCAGATGCCGCTGATGGATGGTGCTGAGGCGACGCGACGCATTCGCGCGTTGGCCCCCGAGGCGCGCATCCTGGTGCTGACCACCTACGCGACCGACGAGTTTATCTTCACGGCGTTACGAGCGGGCGCGCAAGGCTACCTGCTCAAGGACGCCTCGGCGGATGAGCTACTGGCGGCGATCGCAGAGGTACACGCGGGGCAAACGCAGCTTTCGCCAGCGGTGGCAGCCCGCTTAGTGACGGGGTTGCATCGTGGCGCACCGGAGGCGCTTACACCGCGCGAGCTTGAGGTCTTGGCCCGTATGGGGCGCGGCCAGAGCAACAACGAGATCGCGACGGAATTGATGATCGCGCCGCGCACCGTCAAAGCGCATGTGCAAAACATCTTTGCCAAACTGCACGCTGCCAACCGCACCGAGGCGGTGCGCATCGCAGTGCAGCAGGGGTTGATTAGCTTGTAGGGCCTTGTACAGAAACCGTTCCTAAGAGACGGTTTCGCGCTCATCAATCAAAATCCAGAAACAAAAGGGCCGATGTTTAATGATCGGCCCTTTTGTTTTTTGAAAAGACGCTTGTGGTGCGCATACGCTAGAGCGCCCAAAGCGCCGCGCCGAAAAGCCAATATAGCAGGCCAAACAAGGCCAGCCCGCCGAGCACACCGAAGATCAGACTATGCCCGTTGGCTGAACACTTTTGGTCACAATTCTAAAGATCATTTTAATCGTTGACGATTTTATAGCTCCTTGTTATTATCAGAACATCTAATTCGCTCATTTATATCGAATTGATTGAATATAGACGATAAAAATTTGTTTAAAGCGTGAAAAATTATCGTTGGGTACGATGCCGTGCGGAGCTACACCCGTATGCAGTTCTCATTCTCTGAGGGATAGCTTTGTAGTGACCTGGTAATGACCTCATTGTATGCACCAAAGGAGAAGGGTATGAAAGCTGTTCGTATGCATGCCTATGGTGGACCGGATGTGCTCGCTTACGACGACGTATCACAACCCGTACCTGCCGCAGGAGAGGTGTTAGTCAAGGTGTACGCTGCCTCGTTCAATCCGATTGAGAACAACACGCGAGCGGGATATCTCCAAGGAATGATCCAAGTGGAATTTCCGTTTACCCTCGGTGTTGATCTCGCAGGCGTTGTTGAGGCGGTCGGAGAGGGAGTGACGAGCGTTGCGGTTGGAGATGCGGTGTATGGCTATTCCAACATGATGCGCCAGGGTTCTCATGCCGAATACGCTGTTGTGAGCGAGATCGAGATCGCGCCGAAGCCAACCACAGTGGATTTCGTCACGGCGGCCTCGGTCCCGCTGGCGGGTTTGACCGCTTGGCAAGGGCTTTTTGATGTTGGTGGGCTTCAATCTGGCCAAACAGTGCTGATTCATGGTGCTGGCGGCGGTATCGGCTCGTTTGCTGTGCAGTTTGCCCGCGCGAAGGGTGCGCGTGTCTTGGGCACAGCGAGCAGCGGCAAACGCGATCTGTTGAAGGGGTTGGGCGTCGCTGAGGTGATCGACTATACAACCACTCGGTTTGAGGAGGTTGTACGCGATGTTGATGTGGTGTTTGATACGGTCGGCGGCGATTTAGTGGAACGCTCCCTCAAAGTGTTGAAGCCAGGTGGCATCTATGTGACCTCGGCGGGGCAACCCGATCCGGAAGCAGCGGCCAAGCAGGGCGTGCGCGCTACGTTTATGCTCACACAGCCAAACCCAGCTGAACTGGCCGAAATCGCACGTTTGATTGATTCTGGTGAAGTAAAACCAGTTGTATCCGCAGTACTTCCGTTGGCCGAGGCACGCCGCGCACACGAGCTGTTTGCGGCAGGGCATGCACAGGGAAAGATCGTGCTACAGGTCGTAGAGTAGTTCTCTCTGGCGGATGTGAGAACAAAGGGGCGGGTTGTCTTGCCCTTTTTTGCTGCCTTTGGGGATGATTCTCACCATTTTGGACTTTTCGGTCCATATACGGTATACTTCCCCCAAGGAGCTTGAGATGGGGCGACCACAGGAATTTGATACAACCGAAGCTCTGCGGCGCGCTATGCACGTGTTCTGGAGCAAAGGCTACGAGGGCACGTCTCTCGCCGATATCCTGCGAGCGACTGGTCTGAGCAAAAGTAGCCTTTACGCGACTTTCGGCGATAAGCGGTCGCTCTTTCTCACGGCGTTCGATGCCTACCGCAAGGAACGCCTAGCGTACTTGGAACGTATGCTCAACAACGAACTGCCGGCTCGTCAGGCCATCGAGCGGTTCTTTCGGCAGAGCATCGCTCAAGGTATGGTAGCAACCGACACGTGCGGCTGTATGACGGCGAACGAAGCTGTCGAACTTGGCCCTCACGATGTGGATGTGCAAAAGCTCGTCGCCGCCGATTTTCAAGCTGTTGAGGATCTGTTCGCCCAGGCGATCGCTCGTGGCCAAGCCGAAGGCTCGATCGCCAATCGCGACGACCCACAGAAGTTGGCGCGCTTCTTGACCGTGAGTCTCCAAGGGCTTCTGGTGATGGTGCGTGCTCGCTCGGACATGGCGCGGCTCGACGATACCGTGGCAGTTATGATGACGACCCTCGATTAGCCGAACGCGGCGTTTTTCTTTGGTTATTTTGGACCGATAAGTCCAAATATGGAAAAGGAGGTGGGTCTATGTTCAGGCTGATGCTCAAGGTGCTCATCCCGCTCTTTATTTTCGTGTACAGGCTCACTGGTGGCGCAATCGGCGGCAGAATGAGGGTGTTGCCCGTGCTTCTGCTCACGACGACGGGCCGCAAATCGGGTAAGCAACGCACGGTGCCGGTGGCCTACATCAAAGACAACAACTCCTACATTGTGATAGCGTCCAATTCGGGCCAACCCAAACATCCCGCTTGGTTCCACAATATCAAAAGTAATCCCACAGCAACCGTTCAGATCGGTCGCTCGACGTTCAAGGTGCAGGCCGAGATCGCTGATCCTGCTAAAAAGGAGAAGCTCTGGTCGCACGCCGTCAAGATCGCGCCGGGCTACGAGAAATACCAGCAACGCACCACTCGCGATATTCCGGTGGTGCTCCTTCACCCAATGGTGCCAAGTCCGGTTGGACAGTGATTGCGTTGCGATTTGCAGGAAACCGCACTTGTCTGTTTATCCAGACGGTGCGGTTTTGCGTTGGCCCGTTCTCTACGTTTCCTCTGAGCGTTTAGGCGCGCAGTTCGCTCATCATCGCAACAATGAACGGCAGCGCTTCCTCGGCGAACGACTCGGCGGAGCGCAGATGCGCTTGGTGCTGCCACTCCAGCGCTGCGCCATAGATCGACCAGCTGATCATTGTCGCCACGAGTTCCTGGCGCGGTTTGGGCACTGCACGCAGAGTGGCCTCGCTGGCGAAGTAGCTTAGCAGAGCTTCGCGCAGTTGGGCCTTGATCTGGGCCTCCACCAACGAACCGAACGTGCGTAGCGAGCGTTGACATCGGCTCTGGATATCCCCCAGATGGTCGGTCACAGCGAGAAAGAGTTGCCGCAGATACGCTTGCGGGCTGTTCGATGGCTCACAGAGTCGCTTCTGAAGAGTTATCTGAAAACCATCGTGGATGATGTTGTCGAGCAAGGCATACTTGTCTTGAAAATGGGCGTAAAACGTCGCGCGATTGACGGTCGCTCGATCCGCGATATCTTGGATGGTGATGTCGTTGAAGTCTTTCTCATATTGAAGCTGCAGAAACGATTCCATTAATAGCTTGCGTGTGCGGATAACACGCGGATCGAGCTTCCCTTCATTTGACAACATTTTTTTCCCCTTTGTTGTCTAGACAACAAAACAACGATTTTGATGGTTGACGTGCACTCACTCTATCGCTACTATTAAACAACAATTGTTGTTTAGATAACATATGTTTAGCATACCTGATGGTACTTGATTCTTCAACGTTGTTGGTATAGGAACGAGCCATCTCGTTCCTTCGCTTCGTGTTGTCTTGTTGAGGGAAAAGGGAGAGCTGTATGAATATCGCAATCTGGGTCGTGCAGGTGTTGTTGGGGATTATGTTTAGCGGTGCAGGGCTGCTCAAGGCGTTTCGCTATGAGTCTGCTCGGGCGAGCCTGCCGTGGGTGAAGGATGTGCCGCGCGAGTTGACCACGTTTATCGGGGTGTCGGAATTGCTCGGCGGTCTCGGCCTTATGCTGCCAGCGCTGACGGGTATACTGCCTTAGTTAACGCCAGTGGCGGCTGCGCTGGCCTTGGTCATGCTCTTGGCCGCCATCTTTCATGCCTCGCGCAAGGAGTGGCCTGCGATCGGTCTTAACGCCGTGCTGATGTTCTTGGCGCTGTTTGTGGCGTACGGACGCTTTGTTGTGGTGCCGCTGT